>ERZ835762.1078-NODE-1078-length-18333-cov-5.863278_pt1 | contig 18333 bp, 21 predicted proteins | sample MGYA00519687_ERZ835762 | MGnify/ENA primary metagenome ERZ835762 (study PRJEB31850, sample SAMEA3708783) | human gut metagenome | biome: human gut; feature: human-associated habitat; material: faeces | place: China | collected 2014 ... | reverse complement strand
CATCGGGCATTATCTGAACATAAAACACTATCAATAAGTTGGAGTCATTACCCTCCTGCTGTATCCTGAATACTGCACAAGAGTATCTATATTAATTGAGGTGATTTCAATATTTTCTTCAATATATGATAATATAGAAGTTATTGTCATTTCATTTATCATACCCCTTCCTTAACTTCATCTGAAGATTTGTAATAGTTTTAATGATTTCATCAATAATGCCTTAATTTAGCTAAATGTGCAATCATTATTATGAGTGCACATTTAGCTAACATCTGCTCTCCCATTTCTTTAGAATACCTCTTGCTTAGTATTACTGTGCATATGTATTCATGATTTCACTATTATATTGATGCTAAAATTTATGTCATTTATGAAAATTTAATCAGGACGGCTCAAACTGGATCGTTTTTTTGAATGCAGACAGGCATGGTTATTCAAAAAACATAAAGATGTGATTGGTGATTTTATCTGTGTTGTTAATGCATATAATGTTTTCTTTGCATCAAGTTAACAGACTGTAAAAAAATCAATATGTAAACACAACAGACTTTTGGATGTAAAGAGAATGTGCCCAGGCATCATTATTTTTACATGGGTTGTTTACTTTGAAAAAAGTATAAGAAAGAATATTAAATATGCAATTGTAACACATTGCCACATTCAGTTATAAAGTTTTATTGTTGAGTTTAAGAAATAGAGGTAAATGGATTAACAAAGATAAGTTCGTATGTAGTGTGTATTAGATATCATGTGAGCCAATGATATTTTATTAATGTGGACCAGCCTTTTCACTGGTGTAGGATAATCTGCAATCATTATTGAATGATGTTCACAAAGATAAAGAGTACGGGAAGGGCCTCTGTGAGACGTCTGACTGAGATAAACTTTAGTGTGCCAGGAAAGCGTCTACAACTGATCAGCACCGGGAATCCTGGAGACTAAACTACCTGATAAAGAGGTAAACAGGATGACTAAAAATACTTGTTTTTCCCCCGAAGTCCGTCAGAGGGCGATTCGTATGGTTCTGGAAAGTCAGGGCGAATATGACTCACAATGGGCGGTAATTTGTTCCATTGTCCCAAAGACTGGCTGTACACCGGAGACTCTGCATGTCTGATTTTGCCTGCATGGGCGGGATACCGGGACGGTGATGGTGGGCTCACCACCGTTGAACGTCAGCGTCTGAAAGAGCCGGAACGTGAAAACCGTGAACTGTGCCGCAGTAACGATATCCTTCGCCAGGCTTCCGCTTATTTTGCGAAGGCGGAGTTCGACCGCCTCTGGAAAAAATGATGCCACTGCTGGATAAGCTGCGTGAGCAGTACGGGGTCGGACCGCTATGCAGCGAACTGCATATTGCCCCGTCAACGTATTACCACTGTCAGCAACAGCGACATCATCCTGATAAACGCAGTGCCCGTGCGCAGTGCGATGACTGGCTGAAGAAAGAGATACTGCGCGTATACGATGAAAATCATCAGGTGCACGGTGTGCGTAAAGTCTGGCATCAGTTGTTACGGGAAGGAATCAGGGTGGCCAGATGTACAGTGCGCGCCTCATGGCGGTTATGGGACTTGCCGGTATTCTCCGGGGTAAAAAGGTCCGCACTACCGTCGGGGATGCGGACGATTTCCTGGACATCTCAGGAGATGACACATGTTTACTGAAGAAGAAAAAATCCGCGCCATTGAGCTTTATTTCAAATATGGTAAGAAGCTGGCTCCCGTCGTACGCGAACTGGGCTACCCTTCGAAAAGGAATCTGCGGCGTTGGCTCCGCTCATGGGAAGCAGGTGGTGGCGTAAAAGAATCCATTCGTCATAAGCACCGTTACTCCGATGAGCAAAAACAGATTGCCGTTGAACATTATCTTAACCACGGCTGCTGCCTGGCGTTTACCAGCAGAGCCCTGGGTTATCCCTGCACTGATGTGCTCGCTCGCTGGGTTAATGAACTTTATCCCGACAGACGACGTATATTTACCAGTAAGGCCAACCCGGTTGCGCCCTTTGAACCAGAAGTCAAACGTCAGGCTGTCATGGCACTCTCTACACGACAAGTATCAGCCAGTGAAATCGCCAGGCGTATTGGTGTCAGTCGCGCGGTATTGTATAAATGGAAAGATGAAATTATCGGCAACAGTGCTTACCAGACTATGCGTAAACATAACGAACCTTCCCTGGAGGCAGAACGCGATGCGTTGCGGAAGGAAGCCGCCCGACTGAATCAGGAAATACGCCGTCGGCAGATGGAACTGGATATTCTGAAAAAAGCGGAGGAAATCATAAAAAAGACCCGGGCATCAGTATCAGTCATCTGAACATGCTGGCGAACGACCGCTGATACACAGTGACAGAGGTGGGCATTATCGCTGGCCAGGCTGGCTGGAAAGAGTGAATGCAGCAGGTCTTATTCGCTCAATGTCCCGTAAAGGATGTTCACCTGATAATGCCGCATGCGAAGGCTTTTTCGGCAGACTGAAAACGAAAATGTATTATGGGCGTAAATGGTCGGGCATCACGCCAGAAAAGTTCATGCAGCAAGTGGATGCTTACATCAGATGGTATAACGAGCGGCGTATAAAATTATCGCCAGGTGCCGTCAGCCCCAAAATGTACCGCCAACAATGTGGGCTGGAATGATAAAGCAGTCCAGGAAATCGTCCGTATCCCCAAAACGGCCAATAATCTTGGCATTGACACATCAACAGGGAGTACAGGCGACCCGTATGACATCGCGGTGGCGGAGAGCATCAATGGCCTTTACAAAGCGGAGGTAATACACCGTAAGAGCGGGGAAAACCGAACAGAAGTGGAGCTGGTCACACTCACGTGGGTGGACTGGTATAACAATCGACGATTGCTGGAAAAGCCGGGCCATATTTCTCCGGCAGAAGCAGAAAAAGCCTATTATGCTTCCATCGGAAACAATGATCTGGCAGCCTGAGTTCACAGATAAGATCCTCTCCAGGAAACACCGGGCGGTTCAGATTATTTCCACTCTTCGGAACTTTTTTCAGGTGAGGGATATCGCAGGAAAAGAGTAAATACTGCGGGATGATCTTGTCGTAGACTGGAAATACGGTTGCTGGCTTGAGTTGTTGCAAGCTTATCATTGAAGTCGCAGAGCGTGGGTAAGTTCAGCGATTTTTTCGTCAGTCAGTTTGAAAAATACGGCAGAGCGAAGCCCTGAGAGTAACTGAATAGCAGAAAGCTTCGTGAAAACGATGACGTGGGATGATGATTATATCAGTATCATGACCAAACCAGACGATTTAACAGCAGCAAAAACGTTACGGAGACGTTCGGACACCATAGCGAATGGCCCCTCATAGTGCTATGGATTGCCAGTCGTCGCAGGAGTAACTGAGGCGACAGAATCAATAATGGCTTAAGTGGTAACCGAAGCCTTGAAAGATTGGAGCAAGTCAAAGCATTGACTGCCCCCGGATGTCAACTCTTTTACAGCAATTCCTTTCGTAAGAAAGTTATATCCCAACCACACTATAATTGTGTGTAGTTTTATTAGCTATTCCGCTTGTGACGGAATGAATATGAAGGTAACTCCTAATCCCTCCCGCTTACGGGAGGAGGACTCAGATTTTCATTTTGTTATCAGATTGGAAATGACGCTTGGTTTGCACGTAAGAAAAACCTAATCGGTATTATCCTCTGAAGTAAGAAACGAATTGTTTTGGAGTAACACCAAAATGTTTATTAAACAATCTAATAAAATATGAAGTACTGGATATCCCCACCATGTTTGATATTTGTGCTATTTGATATGAGTTTTCAAGAATAAGTATTGCAGCTCTGGTCATCCGTGCTTGAACCAGTATTTGATTGAACGATATATTCTCAATTTCGAGTCTTTTTCTGATGGTTATTTCTGATACATTGAACTCATCGGCTATAATATTCAGTTTCCATTTTTTTGACAAATCCTTTTCAATGGCGCTTCTGATTTTATCCGAAAAAAAAGTAACAGAAGAAATATAAATCGACTCGACGATTTTCCTCCTGCTTTGCTGTTTTGAAATAAAATAAAGCAATTCAGGAACAATGTTTAAACTGAAATCTTTCTTTTGAATTTCTTCAAATAATTCTCTGGAAGATTTGTCTTCATCACAAATTAACACTTTGCTTTCACTGGTTCTTTCATGTGCTTCTGGCGAGAGGCCATAAATGTTAACCATTACATTTTTCAGACAGAAAAGAATATCTTCATGTAGCCGAATAACAAAATATGGTTTTTTAGCTATGTCTATTTTCTTTATTCTGACAGACAAGTTAACCCCTCTTTCTAAAAAGACAAATTTATTGCTATCGCAAAAAAAAGTTTTTCCCGAGATGTCAATATCCATAATGCAGTTTGATGTATACAAGATTGTGTACTTATGGACTCTGACGTTATTTATCTTTATCTGATCGGATTCCAAATGTGGTATCAACATATATATATCCTGAGTCATGCCGATGAATCAGCTTTTTATAAAAATTGGGCAGCCTACAAGAAAGTGCTTTTTGAGAGCGACCTTGCTCTACTCTATATAAATATAAGCAAACAGTGATAATTATATCACAGAGGTATGGTGCAACATTATAGCACAAGCAAGTGATATGTTTTTAGTATTTTTAAGCTGTGTTGATAAATTCATTTATTTATCTTTTTTTGCGGCTTATTATTGTACAGTATGCCTTACACTAAGAGCTTTAATAAGGGCTTGGTTTATCTAAATCAAAAGACATATACAACAATATGAGACACAGAAGAAATATGAAGTTTTACCATGCTGCTAAGAAAGCATCGAAATTTGAGAGGGTAATGAACTACACCTCAGCTGCTGAATGCTGGAAGGAAGCAGCGCTTCTTTGCTGTCACAGGGATAATATTGAGTGGTGTGTTAACAGGGCAATGTTTTGTGAGGCTTTTTCCACAAAGTCAAAAACAGCTTAAATTCTGGTGCTCTATTGGCAATAGAGCAATTGTAATGCCATCTATATAAGAAGTGAAAGACTTTTTATTTTAACAACCGAGGTTGTCAGTGAATGAGAAAGGATTTTCTTTAATTGAAAGTGTGATAGTGATAATGCTTTCAACTGTCATTGTTATGGGGATACAAGTTAGCATAGGTAATATCATTAGTAGTACAGTGCAAAACTATACAGCAGCAACAATAACCAGTCTTCTTAACGAAATATCCCAGAAAATACAGAATAAATGTGATTGGAAAACAGCAGGAGATTGTAAAGATATAATTAATATTGAAAAATACAACAATGACAAGCTTAAAATAAAAATAGATAAAATCCCTGGTGAAAATAATAGATATGAAATACTTGCAATTTACCTGAGGAGTAAGAATGAGAGCGGTTCAATTGAACCGTTTGTTAAAAGAACAGCGTCTATCTATGGATATCCTGATGATAAAAATAAAAATATAGTCTCTGTTCTGGGTGAGTGGACGGTGCCATTGAGCAAATATGAACAGTTAAAAAAAGATGAATCGAATGGAAAAGCAATATATCATTTCTATAAAAAAGTATTACTCTCAGATTAATGAACTGGGTCTTTCTTTGATAGAAGTGTCTCTGGCGAGTACGCTGTTATCCAGTGCAATGCTTTTTATGTGGCAAACATCAAAAACAGAAAATGAAATATATTTATCACGAGAGCGTTCTACTATTATTTGTCAGTATCTGAATGCATTTGATTCTTATTTATCGAAAAACAAGCAGAGCACGAAACAAGAAGTTTCATTAGATGATTTGAAAGAATATTTGCCAGGTGAATATAGCACTTCAATGTTAGCCAGAAATATAAAGTTTTATACAACGGATGAAAATGATGGGTTACTTCTTTTGACAAAGGATAACAAGCCAAAAGAATCGGGTGCAGGAGTGAGTTTTCTGGGGTTCAGAACAGCACAAATAAAAGACGATTATGTATATTCCTATAATAGTCGTATAAAAATTAAATTAGGGAATTTTCCGCCTATTCCGAGCAAAGAACAAATTGAAGTTATGGCGATAATACCAAAAGAAACCTCTTATGTTAAGAGATGCTTAATTGATACTGGAGGAATGGAATGAATAAACAAAACGGAATTAGCATTATTGAGGTTTGTGTAGTTTTAATTTCATCATTATTTTTTTTATATATATCTTCATATATATTACATTTAAGCAAAACATTTAATGCTGCAAGAGATGTGGCAAATGAACTGCGCTTAATGAGAGGGCAGATAGAAATATACAATAACATCAAGGTAAAGCAGGGGTATAAGATCTATGAGAGTACTAGTGCTAGTGGTTATTATTTAATAATGGGAGAAGGAGAAAAAAAAATTGATGAAATCCTTATGATATGCATGTTGGTAAAAGATTCATGTGGGTATGTTATTGGTAATAAAATGAAATATGTTTCTTTTCTTCGTACTGGTGTGTCTCTCGCGGATATCGGGATTTCGTTGACGCCCCCAGGAACTGTCAACGCAGCTCTCTTGTTCAGGATATAGTTATATGCTTTATTTTTGGGTTGGATTATTTACACTTATGATATCCATACTTAACTACTCTGTGCATATGGATGCGTTTTTATATATGCAAAAACAAAAGAAAATCGCAGATGAGCAAGCTATTCTGGAGGATGTTTTAACATCATCTAAATATATCGGGAAGATTATTACTGAAAACAAAGCCGAATGTTCAGATTTTAATAAGTGCACTGAATTATTGCGAAATCGGCTGGAGAATAACGGTTACACAATTAATAATAACGTTATGCATTGCCAGTATAATGACAAAATTATAACCTATTATAATTATAAATCAAATTATAAATTTTACGATTCTGTGCTTGGTTTATATAAAAAACATGGAGTGCAGGATTTGAAAACTATAGCTCATGCGACTTCCAGTTATTGCAAGCTCTCTTCTGAAGGAGTTTATATACAAAAGGAATATAAAGATAATTAATCATGACACACATGTAGTAATTTTTGGTTTTTGATGTCATTTTTTCTTCGTTCATTGATGAATGGAGGAGGGTAATATGCTGACAAGAATGAGATAAAAATATGTTAAGTTTGTTCATCTGTTAGTTGTATAACTTATTTGTGTTTACGAACTATAAGATATCCTACGTTCTGTGCAAATTATTATTTCTGACAGTCTTTCCATAAGTATTGCCCATAGAGAGAATTCGAATGAGAGGGCGTATAGCTTTAACTGCATGTTTAGCACTGATAAGATGGCGGCAAACTAATAAATTATCAAGTCAATTCAGAATGACGTATATAAGAAATTCTGCACAAATGTGTTGAGCGGACTTTACTGATGGATATAAAAATAACATTTTACCTCTCTTGTATGTGTTTTTTTTTTTTTTTGATAACATAGTTATATCGCTAGGCGTGTATTATTTCTTTCGTTTAATCTAAACAATCAGGAGTTCTGGGTTATGCACCTACTTTTTAAGCATGCGAAAAACAATAATAAAAAAGAAGAAAAAGGGTTGTCGTTGATTGAATCAGCAATGGTTTTGGCTCTGGCAGCCACAGTTACTGCTGGTGTTATGTTTTACTATCAGTCAGCATCAGATTCAAATAAAACACAATCAGCGATTTCTGAAGTAATGAGTGCAACTTCAGCAATTAATGGTCTATATATTGGGCAAAGTAGTTATAGTGGATTGGATGCAAATGTTCTTAAGAATTCCTCTGCGATACCTGATAATTACAAGACTGAGAATAATAAGATTCTTAATCCATTTGGTGGTGAATTAAAGGTGGGCGCTGCCACTAATGGTCAATTTGGGTATCATCTTGCGCTTGAGAAACTTCCAAAATCAGCTTGTATTAGCCTTGCAACTTTAAATTTAGGTACATCAGCTGCCGGATATGGTATTTTTACTAATTCTAGCGCTCTTGCAGGCATGACGTTTGATAGTAATTTAAATGGAAATAAGGCGAAAAATAAACCTATTTCTCCATCAGAGGCTGCAGGAAAATGTCAAGATGGCAGTAATAACGTAGTGGCTTATTTTATGAAATAAAAGAATCCACCTTTCATCTTATTGCAAAGTGGAAGGTGGATGAGAGGATATATAGTGCATAATAAACTAAAATATGGTCTGTTGATATTTTCTTTATTCGCTATAACTTGTAATGTGCAGGCGTATCAGACATTGACGCCTCATAATTCATCTCAAGACAGTATGTTGAAGTCAGAACAGGTTAAGAGCGGTTTGAAGAACAACTGGAGTGTAAAAAAAGGTCAAACTCTGTATGGTATACTATCTGACTGGGCAGTATCTAATGGCTGGGAAGTGGTATGGGAAGCTAAAAGTAATTATGTAATTAATGCTTCTGCCGAATTCAAAAACATGAACATTGATGATGCTATTAAACACCTTTTGGTTTCAATGGGAGATGTTCAGCCTAAGGTTTTTGTTCGTATTTTTGATGGTAATAGAGTTATTTTAGTTAAATCAGATTCTGGAATATAATTTTTATGCGGCGTATCGGATTATACCTCATGCTACCGGTGCTAACAGCGTGTTCAGGTACAGACATCTATAATAAGAGTTTGAAAGATGTTAATCAGATTCTGGATGATTCTGCATTACAGATGAAAAAATCCAGAAATATTTCTCTTTTTAAAAATACAGATCTTGTCAATAGAAATAAAGGTATATATCTCGGTCATAAAGAAGTACAGACTTTTCATGGCGACCCTTTACCAGGAAGATTTGAATCTTCAAATGGTGTGACTCTCAGAACAAATATTCCTATGGGGTTGGATAATATTATCGCTCTTATTCAGGATGCGACGAAAATTCCTGTAGAAAAGAATTTCAAACGTTCGAATGTGGGTACCGCGACGAACGCAAATGTTATCTCTGATAATCTTAACAAAGCTACAGGAGATACAGCTGAGCGCTCAGGGACAAATATTCTGAATTTGATCGTGAATTCATCTACAGGAAATATGCAGATGGATGTTGATTATACAGGTCCTTTATCCGCATTTTTGGATAAAATTGCATTGAACTATGATTTGTTCTGGACTTATGAACATGGTCGTCTTGTTTTTTCGACAGAAGAAACGAAAAGTTTCAGTATTAGTGTATTACCCAGTGTATACACAACAAAAAATACGATCAGTTCTGATAGTTCCGGTTCCGGTTCCGGTTCCGGTTCCGGAAGCAGTAGCTCCAGTAGCGACTCACAATTGGATGTAAGTGTATCTCTTGATGTCTGGAAAGATATTGAAGAATCAATCAAATTGATTCTTGGTGATGAAGGTACATATACACTTTCTACCAGTACATCATCTGTAATCGTTCGAACTTCCGCGCAGAATATGAAGCGCGTTAGTGAGTATATTCAAAAGCTGAATAAACAATTAGAACGTCAGGTTACTATTGATGTTGCTGTATACTCTGTATCTACATCTGATGTAAGCAATCTGTCAATGTCTCTGCAGGCATTGTTAACCAGAAATGGTGGAGTTCTGGGTTCTATTACGTCGAATTTCCCTGCTGCAAGTGGAACTCCGACAATAACTGGATTCCTGAACGGAAATGGTAATTCAAACAATCAGGTATTACTAAACCTGTTGGCCACTTCAGGTAAGGTAAGCGTTGTTACATCTGCTGCGGTGACAACAATGTCCGGTCAACCTGTACCTTTAAAAGTTGGTAATGACAGAACGTATGTTTCTCAGATTGGAACAGTAATGGGACAAACATCGACGACTTCCAGTGCGTCAACGTCATCTGTAACTACGGGTTTTCTGATGAACCTGTTACCATCAGTTGGTGAAGATGGAAATATTCTGTTGCAATATGGGATCACTATTTCTTCTCTTGTAGGGAGTAATGATGGTTTTGATCAGGCTACAGTTAATGGAACAATAATTCAGCTGCCAAACGTGGATTCAACGACATTTGTTCAGTCAAGCCTTCTTAAGAATGGCAATACCCTGATTCTGGCTGGCTATGAGCAGAAACGCAATGAAGTCTCGGATTCTGGATTAGGAAAACCAGGCTTTAAATTACTGGGTGGTTCACGAAATGGTAAAGACAGTCGAGAGATAAAAATTATTTCCATCACCCCAAGAATTATTGACGTTAAGGCCGGGCAATGACAGAGGGAAAGACGAATATACCGGGAACAGTAGACATTGATGGTAATGTCTATGCTGTAAATTTATTATGGGGGGATTCTTTCTCTGGTAGTGAAGCATCTCTTGAGCTGAAAAAAAACATGGCTCTCGTTAATACTAATTTATACGTAGAGTTAATAAACAACGGCGTTAAACAGTTTGCTCTTGCAGATAAATCATTAGGACATAAAAGAGGCATGATTTCTCTTGCCTCTGCTATTGGATTTGATGGGCAGTCATATTGTTTATTCTTACCCACAGATGACAATATCTGGGTTGTTTTAGGTGTTAATAAATCAGGACTAGTTCTTTTCGATAAGGCCTTTCAGGTAAAGGAAGAAGCAAGAAACTACTTTGTTAATTTTGTTGCGTATCATTCTGACTGGGATCAGATCTACAGTGATGCAGATTCTGGTTTAGGGGAGGCTGTTGAACTTGGCAGCCTGATAAATCAGAAGGGAATTAAAATAAAAGAAACGGGATTAAGTAGTTTTATTCCTGTGTTAATGATCGGTTTATGTGTTACTATCATATTCTTTCTGCTTTACACAGGTATTTCATGGTATTTGGAATATAAAGAAAGTGAAATAACTGTTAACGAGGTGCCTGTACTGGAGAAAAAGCTGGAATCTCTGGATACGCCATGGTCTGGAGTGAGTAAACCATTATCTCTGATGTTAAGCTGTATGAATGCTGTTACGGAAAAACGGGTTGTCGCTGCTTCTGTACCTGGATGGATGCCAGAATCAGTTGCGACCTGCAATGAGGGAAATATTTCCTATACAGTCAAGAGAAACGATGGTCTTAGTTTGTGGCTATCATTTGCTAATGAATTTTTTTCCGCACATGAATATCCTGACATCAGCAATATATCAAAAGATGAGGCTGTATTCTCATGGAGGTTACATACTGAAAAGTATCCTGTAGAAAAAATGAAAGATGATATGTTGTTGAATGTTAATGATATAAAAAAATATATCGAAGATTCATTTGAAGAAAGCTTCTTTCCTGTGGATATTGGGCAACCCGTAATGTCTGGTGATAGAGGTGATATTTATAGTGTTAACTTTAAGATCAATTTGTCTAATAATCCATTACTTATAATTCCTATACTAAAACGGATCAGTGGTCTGATTATTTCAAAAATTGAATATGATCATGCATCTGGAGAGTGGAAAATTGATGGTAAATTCTGGGGGAGTATGTAATACCATGCTAAAATATTTTTTCATCTCATTGTTTATTTTCTCTAATGTTTCTTTTGCAAACGAAGCAACAGCATCATTGCATACAGAAGTAAATAAAGAAGAACAGAAAAAAAATGATATTCTCAATGAGATAAATATAGAAAAATATAAAGATGAACTAATGGAATACCAGAGACTTCAACGTGAAAATCTCATGTTGAAACTAAGAATTGAGAACAGAACGTTAGAAAAGTCTCTGGGAGTAGATTCTTTCATACCAGAAGGTGTGAAATTAGTTGCAATTATGTCTTCTGGCGCAGGTAGCTTAAGAGCAAAAATCTATGAGAATGGTCTCAAAAATGTAAATGAAGGTGATGTTTTATCTGAAAAATATAAAGTAATAAAAATCAATAAAGATAATATAAAAATACAGGATCTTTCCTCCATGGAGGAAGATACAGTTTTCCTCTTATCAAAAGGATAAGTAATGCATTTACCTGTACCTGCTTCGCCATCAGATCTGGAGAGATTCAGGCGTAATGTAACAAGGATTGTTACATCCAAAGGTGGTGATATTGAACTCACAGATGAGCAAAGGAAACATTTCCTGATATTTTCAAATGGAGATTTTCTTGTTTCCTCAGAGTTTTCGCGTACGAGAACATTACATATGCTATATGAGGTTTCGTTGCGAAAAGGGATTTCAAATATAAGAATATTTGAAATCAGTCTGAAAGATATCAGGTTATTGTATGAGCAATCAGCAAAGGTAGAAACAAAGCAACAACGAGATTTAATGCCAATTGAACAAGTTGTGTCTAATCTTATCTCTGAATGTTGTGAACTGAATATCAGCGATCTACATATAAAGGTATATGATTTGGAAGCTGATATTTATATTCGCAAAGATGGAGATATGCAATTATTACGGCAGATAGAAGCCGAACTTGCTCATTCAATACTGGCATCTTTATATAATAATGCCTCTGATGCTGATGCTACTTATAAAATAAATATGTATCAGGCTGCAAGGATTGTTGCGTCTAAAACAAGATTTTACATGCCTGAAAAAATACAGGCTATACGTCTACAATTTAACCCCCTTGGTCAAGGGGGAAGATATATGATCGCCCGATTCTTATATGCGGAGAAAATGAGCGATAAGAAAACAATAGATCCTGTTAATATAGGATTTCATTCTGTACACGCAAAATCTTTTGCTCGGATGAGGCGATTGCCAATAGGTATAAATATAGTTTCTGGACCGACTGGTTCTGGGAAATCCACAACACTGAAAAATCTGTTAGAACTTCTTTATGTTGAAAGAAGACAAAAAGTAAATATAATTAGTATCGAAGATCCTCCAGAATATGAAATTGAAGGAACTGCACAACTTCCTGTTACTAACGTTGAGACTGAACAACAGAGGGGTGAAGAATACCGTAAAGCTATAACAGCAGCATTGCGATCTGATCCTGATATTATTATGCCTGGTGAAGCGAGGGATGCAGAAGTCATTAATCTTTTATTCACCGCAGCGATGACCGGACACCAGGTGTGGACTTCATTGCATGCAAATAATGCGATTGCAATTTTTGATCGTCTTAAAGATCAAGGTGTGGATGATTTTAAGTTGACTGACCCTGAGTTAATAACAGGTCTGATTGCCCAGCGCCTTGTAAAAAAGCTATGTTCAGAATGTAGTTTATCGCTTGTAGACTATCTTGAGTCTGGCGGAATTCTTTCCGAGGATGAAAAAATAGTTATTGAAGGATATGGAGATAAAGTCAGGTTTGCCAACACCCACGGGTGTTCTTCATGTAAATCAGGATATAAAGGAAGAACAATTATTGCTGAAGTGATTGAGCCGGACAGCTATCTGTTAAAACTTATTGCGGAAGGTAAACGTCAGGAGGCTATTTCATACTGGCTTAACGATCTGAAAGGTTTATCCATGAAAGAACATGCCTGGATAAAAGTATTGTATGGTGATATCACGGCTGCAGACGCAATGGACCGAATAGCAGGAATGACTGATATAACTCAGGAAAGGAAAAGATTTTTATTTTCTCTTGGTAGGTAATATGAAATGGGAAAATTGGCACAGATAGAACAATCTTTTACAAAGATACAATTTAATTCCAAAACCAGGATGCGAATTTTTTCAAAATTGTCTCGCTATTTAGGTAATGGTGTTCCTGTATCCTTTGCACTGGGTGAATTGTACAAGTTTTCTACTGATGATGGGAAAAAGAAAAAAACTACTGAGGCAATAGTCCTTTTGACATGGTTAAATGCAATAAGAAATGGTACCAGCCTGGCCGATGCGATGAAAGGATGGGTACCGGCAGATGAACTTTCGATTATTTCTGCGGGGGAAATATCAGGTAATTTAAGCAAATCTTTTGACGACATCATTTATATAAATGACACAAAGAAAAAGGTTAAAAGTGCACTGGCTGGCATCATTTATCCTGTAGTCCTGGTTCTTACAACTTGCCTCTACCTATATATTTTCGGTACACAAGTTGTTCCTGCATTCGCAGGTATTTTACCTGTTGAGGAATGGCAGGGCGCTGGTAAGATGATGTATTACCTTGCTGTTTTTGTACAAAATTATCTGTTGGCTATTATGGTATTATCTGTCTTTATAATACTGGCCGTGATTATATCGATGCCATACTGGAGAGGAAAGATAAGAAAACACTTTGACTCTTTTCCTCCGTGGTCAATATATAAAACAGTTTTTGGATGTGGTTTTCTGTTATCCCTTTCTGCATTAATGCAATCAGGCGTACCAGCACCAGAAGCCATACGTATAATAATGCGTACAGCCAATCCATGGTATAAGGAACGCCTGTCGGCGATTAGATTCAGATTGTTAAATGGCGATATTAATCTGGGTGAGGCTCTTTATTCAACACAATATATGTTTCCTTCAAAGCAAATGATTATGGACTTGCGCTCTTATGCTGCTCTCGGTGGATTTGATGACATACTGCATAAATTATCAGTACAATGGCAGGATGACAGTGTTGAGTTTATACACAAGCAGATGTCTATATTTAAAAATGTTGCGATTGTTGTCATGGGGATCATATTCATGTGGATTGTCTCAGGTATGTTCGCATTGCAACAGCAGATCAGTGATGCAGCACAATTTTAAAAGGTATTATTATGGATAGTATTAATAAGTTAACGTTCGCAGACCTTCTGTTAACTGAAGAAAAATCAGTATTTCGCTATCTTGAAGGGCAGAATAATCCTATTGTTAATGTCGATAGTTATTATGATGATGAAATAAAACAAATAAAAAGCAACATTAAAGTGCTCAGTCAATCTAAGGGAAAGGAGTTTTTCTACTCTCATTTTGGAACTCCATATCGTGTTACCGTAATTAATACAGTTGGTGGAACTGGTTATTTTTTAAGAAAACTAAAGATACCTGTGCCAGCACTTGATCAGCTTGGTTTCTCTGCTGGCGTTCTGTCAACACTCAAATCACTGGGTAAAATGAAGGGGCTTATCCTGGTCGGTGGCGCTACGGGCTCAGGTAAATCAACAACGATATACTCTTTATTAACTGAATTTTTAACACAATATGGTGATATTCTGATTTCTATTGAGGACCCACCAGAACTACCTGCACAAGGAAGTTACGGCGCTGACGCGAAAGGTATCTGGTATCAACTGGATGCAAGAGATGTCGGTGGCTATGAGCAAGCGATGATTTCAGCGATGCGTTATAATCCAAGATACATTTTCTTGGGTGAGATTCGTAGTCCAAAAACAGCAAAAGAAGCAATTCGTGCTGCTGTGAATGGACATCTGGTTGTATCGACCATTCATGGTAGTTCTGTACAGGGCTCTCTCTATGCTCTACAGCAAATTGCATCAGCTGAAGGAGAGATGGACCTGGTACGTAGCATTATTGCTGATGGTTTATTGTGTGTTATACATCAGGAGTTGCACTTTATCGATAATGGTAAGAGAAAACTTACATGCAATATTTTGTGCAATGATGGGACACCATCAATACCTTCTAAGATAAGAAGTGGTAAGCTCGAATTGTTAAACAACGAAATTGAAACGCAGAAAATTCTTCTGTCCAGAGGAAACAGCTTAGTTAAATAGATATGATTGAACATATTCCACAATGGATGATGCTGTTGTTTGTCTTTTTCTATGCATCAGTTATTACAAGCTTTCTTTGTCTTGCTGTAGATCGACTACCACATCAACTTAAGTGGAGGGAAGAGCCAGATGAAAATCTAACGATTTACAGTCCTCCTTCTCATTGCAATGAATGTAAGACAAAGATCAGATGGTGGGGACTGATTCCCATTATCGGATATCTTCTTTGCAAGGGAAAATGTTTAAACTGTAATGTAAAGATACCGATAGTCTATCCACTATCAGAGCTATGTTGTTCATTAACTTGTGTGATTATTTTCTGGAAAATACAAGATTTTCAGACATCACTTATTTTATGCAGTATATTTCTATGCTTGTTTTTTCTTAGTTTTATCGATATTCGTGAGCAATGGTTGCCAGCTTGTGTAACCATTCCACTATTCTGGTCAGGGCTTGTCTTTTCTTATTTTGCTGAACCAGAATCAAAGATTCTTGGTGCCTGTACAGGATTTTTTATCATGTATCTGTCAATGAAAATTGTAAGTCATATGAAAAAAGATGACGTAGTGGCCGGTGGTGATATTGCTCTATCCTGCGCTGCAGGTGCATGGTTGGGAGTTGATGAGGTAATGATTTTCTTGCTAATCTCATCAGTTATATTTTTATTATATTCTATTCCCTATAGATTTAAGGGGACAGTTTTTGTTCCAATGGGGCCTGCTTTATCCGCTGGATTTTTCATATGCTTATTGCGAGTGATATAAATAATTTACATACCTGTTTTGTTAACGCTACTATTGCAAATAGTCTGAAACCAGAGTTACTTGCGGCAGTTATTTCAGTTGAAGGAGGCAGGCCGGGCGCTGTCTCCGTAAATAAAAATGGAACTCATGATTTAGGAATCATGCAGATCAATACTGGTGCATGGTTACCACTTATCAGTAAAACTTTTTTTAATAACCAACATGATAAAGCGTATAATGCCCTAAAAGATAATGGCTGTTTCAATATATATATAGGTTCATGGATACTCGCGCATTCTATACGAAAAGAGAAAGGGGATGTTTGGGAAGGTGTCGGTAGATATCATTCTGCAACGCCAAAATATAAGTACAAATATATAGAAAAAGTAAAGAAAGTTTATAATAAACATTCTTTAAAAACAGGATCATAAAAGCAGCTAAGCAGAGGTTATTTTGGCGTCGAAAAGTGCTAAAAAAGAACAATGTGAGTTGACTGTCAAATCTATCGAAAAAGCTTATATTAAGCGAGCCCATCTTTTGGGAGGACTTTTTGTTAAACATTGTCCACCAGATACATTTTCTGGTAATGTCGTAAATATTCTTGATATCGAGAATATGATGCGTACATTTGAACAAATTATTTCTATCAATAATGAAATACTTAAACTTACTCATGATTACAATATAATCGCCTCTGAATCATGCTTTGATAACTTTGAGATCTTAACTATTAATACCATATAGCAATGTAACTAGCTTTGAGAATCACAAACTCGAATTATCTTTTCACGTCCTTATGGAAAATTTGCCATGTTTTTTTATCCTTTCCTTGCAAGGATAAACCACATAGAGCATAAAGATGAAATATACAAAGAAATTAGTCGCATTGCACAAAGGTTTAAGTCTGATTGAAGCAGCAATGGTTTTAGCTATAAGTGCCACTATTACTTCAGGTATTTTGTATTACTACAATCATGCAAAAGAAAATCGCGAACTTGAAGAGGGTATAAAGCAAATACAAACAATCGCAGCAACGATTAATAAGCTGTATTCTAACAGTGTGACTCCTCCAGCCGATGGTAATACAAATGATGCCACTATTGACGCTATTGCAAGTGTTAGCGGCCTTAAGACTGTTAAGGAGGGTAATCAAAAAGTATTTGTTAGTGCCACAGGTAAGCATACGCAATTAAAATGGATGACTAACTCTCAGAAGAGAAGAGTTGCTCTTCTGAGCACTCACGCAAGAAGTATATCGTCTTGCATGTCATATGCAATATTAAATCTCGGCACGTTGATGGCCAGTAAAACAAGGGTTACACATAATGGTCAGAATATAGACAAACCTGGTTTCGATAATAGTCTGGAAAAACCTTATTATCTCACCCCTTCAGAAGCATCTCAGCAGTGTGAGTTTGCTTATGATGCAATGAATGGAGATGGTCAATCTATAATAATAAATTATGCTATTATGTATTAATACAGATCTGAGCCTGTATCGAAATTTGTGTGGCGGCTTTCCTTGAAGAAATTCTTTCTACAGAGATGAAGCATGACTATTCGTTATAAAATCACGGCAGTAATAATGAAGCCCGGCAATTTGCCTGTGTTCTGGACACGTTACTCCGAAAAAAAAATGACCCAGGCTGAGTGTGAGAAGATGTTTTCCATACCAAAAGAACCAGGTCGTTCTTTTGGTGATAAAGTAAAAGTTAAAGAATTCCGATGTGTGATGACTGAAGATAAAAATAACTAAAAGCTCATATTGTATTTCCCCTCACTTTAAACAATTATACAGGATTTCTCTAGTTTTATCTGATGTTAGTATTTGTTAATCTTTTTGATTATGGATTATTCTAACTACCTTATACAGAAGATAAAGAGTGAAAGTAATTCCTGCTCAACTTATTAAAAATCAGCTTGGTGATCTGCTTGTAAAAGTTTTGCGGAACTAATTGATATTAGTAAGAATGGTAAGTGTGTGGCTGAGGTCATTTCTCCTGAAAAGTATTTCCAACGCTCAAAAGAGGAGGGGCGGGAAATAGTGATCTTACCCAGCAATAGTGGACACGCGGCTAAGTGAGTAAACTCTCAGTCA
>ERZ835762.1076-NODE-1076-length-18353-cov-9.011203_pt1 | contig 18353 bp, 10 predicted proteins | sample MGYA00519687_ERZ835762 | MGnify/ENA primary metagenome ERZ835762 (study PRJEB31850, sample SAMEA3708783) | human gut metagenome | biome: human gut; feature: human-associated habitat; material: faeces | place: China | collected 2014 ... | reverse complement strand
GAAGATTTTCGAGCGCTGCCGGATCTGACTCAAGCGATTTTAAGTCGTCAATACCTATTTTTTGCTTCAAGGATTCTGGCAGTTCGACATCGGAACAAGCGAGTTCCTTGCAAATTGCATCCCTAAGGATTTGAGGCAGATCCTTTTCATCGTTCCAGTAATAAACTGAAAGATCGCCTTTGAGATTCTTGCTTTCGATTTTCCAAAATATTTCATCGGCAAATTTCTCCGGTTTGTTTCCACTGAACCAAGAGGCCAAAGTCAAGACATCTGAATCTCCACTGGCTATTGTGCGCACAACGGTGCGGAGATAGGTAATGGCAGATTTCAGATTGGCGTCCGCGTCATCACAATTAAGATAATGGCATAAATCCGAGAAAGCCCTGCCCGGACCTATCGGAGGTAGCTGATAGGGGTCTCCGATAAGTATTATTCGGTTTATGAACTTCAGGTCAAGCGACATAATAAGCGCATGAAACGTGTCGGTAGTTAGCATCGAACATTCATCAATGATTATATTCTTAGCACGTGAGTATTTGCGCGAGTCTTCAGTTAGACGCGGTTTCATGTTTTCAAAATCGAAGGCGCCGAGACTGGCAAGAAACTGAGCTACGGTTTTTGAACTCACATTTTCGGCCATATTACTGAGCCTTACTCTCGCCTTTCCAGTGGGAGCCAGCAGCAGAACGCCTTCTGCTTTTATCTTGTCAGAACAGAGAAAGGATCTCACTACGGTAGTCTTACCGGTACCTGCGCCTCCCGTGAGAACTGAAAGGCGCTTTTTGTCCATCATTTCAAGAGCTTTGGCCTGCTGCTCAGTAGCCTGTTGACTGCGCTCGTTTGTAGGATCATAATTCTTGTCTGACATAGCGAGGGATAGCCAGTCCTCACCGGTAGGCTTCTTAACATCTCTCTTTGCTCTTTCTCGTAGCACTTTCCGAAGAAACTCCTCCATTTGATAATATTCCTTGAGTTGGATAGCAGTAGGGTTCTCATCAGGAACATAATCGAAGGATACTTCAAAAAACTGGCGATGTGTGAGAAGTATGTTTTTCGGGAGGCGAGCTTTGTCTTCTTCCGTCATTATGTCGCGCAGATAGTCCTCCATCTCTTTTATTGACACAAGGGTATCACCATCTGTTAGAACGGAATAAAGCCTTTCAACGACTAATGATCTAAGGCGTCGAGTATCCAAAATGGACTCCGCTGCGAACGGAGGCACTGGAACATTATCACCCTGAATTGTTGGGTCGGGGAAGGCTCCAAGATCAATTGTACGCGTTGAAACTTTCTCTATAAAATTCCGAGCGCACCATTCGCTGATGAGGTATGGATTGCTTAGTATATCAGACTCTACATCATCTATAAAATGCTCAATAACATCGGATTCAAGTTCAAATCTGGATAAAGTGATAAGACGCTCACGTACATTACTTGTTTGGCCCTCCCAACTTATTCGATACGTAGGAAGAGACGAGTTGTAAACAGCACTATCAACTTTGATTTCCTTATTTAGCAACTTTTCAAAATGCCCCCAGGGATTGTCTTTCGGTCCACATCCTTTTTTTCGCAGGTCGCTTTCAATCAGATTGCCATAATCTATTCCCAGCGCTTTAAGTGCTGAAGCGAATGAAGGGAAGGGAGTGATTTGTTTCTTGACATGCTCAATACGGGCATCAATCCACCTGAGTTGACATTGCCATCCCTCGATTGAGCCAGCCAAGCCATGTCGAATTACTGCCTCCAACGAACGCCGAGCAGCTTCAAGAATCAATAGCATTGAATGATTGCTTATAAAATCACAACCATATGATAGTTCATCAAATATCTTTCCGCTACTGTCAAATTTATCCAGCGATAATTTGATCTCATCAAGAGCCTGTATCTTTGACAGACCCTTCCCTTGGAATATATTCTCATCCAACTCCAGATATTCTTTATAGGGGAGAATGAAGCCGCGAGATTCTTTCAGGTCTGGGCGAATGGAATGAGAGAACATTATCTCCCATAAGGGATATGTATAATCGGCAGTTGTTTCGTAGTCTTGAACACCACAATTTTTTACTATATCCCCCATTCCCACAATCATTCGTAAACCTTCATCGTCAATCGGATTGCCTTTCTTACAATAAAAGACGCATATCGATTCCTCGGTTATCTCTGAGCTGAACCATTTAAGCACATCATACAATCGCTCAGGATTATAAACCCAAGCCGAACCGAAAGGTGCACTTTCGGCAGGGCGAAATTCAGGATGCTCCTTGCTAAGGTCTTTCTGTGCATCCATATTCAAGTAACGGAATGGTATTCCAAGAGCTGAATAAGCTGGTATCATTACTTTTGTAGGTAATAACTTAGAATGTGGATTGTCTGAATTCCAAGCATATATGTGAATAAATTCACGCTCATAAGCCTTGTAATTCATGAATCCCCCATTCTCTCCAGCACAAGCAGGACGTTCTTTTGTAGTTAATTTAGACCAGTCGATTCCACACGACAACTGCTCACAATCTACTTTTGAGTTGACAATATTAGGTAGTTGTTTACAGAATGTATTACAACGAGGATTTGCACATACATGCGAATTCCAACCATTGTCGTGCCAAGGTACTCGAACAGATATATGTTTCATTTTTTTAATCTTTTTACAATGTTAAATTATTGTTATGCAAAATCATTATTACAATTATAAACTCATCTAACTGAAACTACTCCATCTTACATCGCTCATCCAACACTCCGGCAAACATATCCATCTCTCTCTTGGAAATCCCCAATCGTGTTGCCAATTCTCGCCATCCTTTTATAGCTTCAGTTACCTCAACAACAATCTTTTCTGCTGTTGTACGGTTTAGCATATAGTCTTCGCAAGCATCCAGCAAAATACCCAGTTCTGCCTTATTGGAGGTTGATGAGACAAGCAGACTCTGATACTCATTCAAAGTAGGGTTCATGTCATATGCAGGAGAAAGCGTCCAACCTTTTGCAGTCAAAAGAAAACCATGATTACGGAAATGATCATCGCTATTACCAATGCAGATATTGAAAGCCACACGGCGATAGAGTTCCTGCAGATTCTCTTCCACATTCGTGCAGTTCTGGATTATGAAATCGACTATATCCAGATAACCATGCCCTGTAGTTGCATTGTCACCGTCATTGAGTCCCAATAAAGTCATTGCAGAAGCAAAGTGAATCCGTTTCCCCTCTTGGGTTCTGTCGAAGCGTTGAGAAAGCAACGTGTGATATTTCTTTCCTGTTGCCAGCACTTTGGTCTTTGCGGCATTTATACCGGCTTTTGCAGCAAGAAGGTGACTGAAATGCTCCCAAAGTCCGGCATCATAATCATCCTTGCGAGAAGGGAACTTGGCTATATAAAGCGTTTTATCCGTGTCTATCACACTGGCTTTAGGTCTTGCACCTCCCAATGAAGAACCGGGCTGCACGAGTTGGGCAACCCATTTCCTGTCAGGCAGGACATTCCCCTCTTCACTTTTCTCAATTTCCGCACTGGCCGCAATCAACTCCCTTATATCCGCCAGAGGTGGGATTTTCAACAACTCACTTACATTTATAAATCCTCCGTCTTTTAACTCCTTGAAACGGAAAGCACCCATTCGGGAAAAGTCATCGATACCAGTCAAAAAATCGAAAGAAGATAGTCTCCGTACCGGTCGCCCCTCTTCCATCGCAGCAATCTGCTCACGTCGCAACAACAGCGTTCGTCCCCAACGATCCGGCAAAGCATCCGAGAAACATCCGAATATATCTTTCTCCGGTTGCGTATATTGCTGTCCCGGATAATTATTGAGGTCATCACTCAGAAATAAATCTCCGTGTTTCTTCAGCCATTCATCGCTGAAGGTAAAGCAATAGCTGTCCGAGCCACGAAGAGATTCATAGCCTAACTCGCCAACGAGTTCTGTCTCGTTGAGCCAGTCAAAATCGGCATAAACATATAACATCTTCATCGTTTACTCCTTTTTTGAGGCACGTTCCCTTGTCTTCAAACTCAAATCCTGCAAGGCTTTTCCCAATTTATCTTCTTTGGCTAGCCACAGAATATCATCGTCCAGTTGCAGAGCATAGAGCACTCGCAAATAAATTCCGATTGCCACAGTCGGCGCACCTTTCTCTATTCGGGACACAGTCAACGGAGAGCAAGTAGCACGTTCTGCAATCTGAGCCACACTCAAATTTCTGCGTAAACGAGCTAATTTAATCTGTTCTCCCACAACCGACATTTTCTGCTCCAATTTTCGGGGCAGTTTGGTTCCCATTGTATTCTTTGTCATATCTTTATCTATTTAAGGTGCAAAGCGACCGTGTCGATAACTTTACCATAGTCAATCTATCATATAATATGCAAAGATGACACTTTTGATTTGCTTAATGATATATTACACATACAATATCTGACATTTTTCAGTCAACATCGGAAAAAATCCAGTCTTTAGACGCATATTCCTTTTCAAACTCTGCCAAATCTTCCTTTATACGCTCACGAAAATTCTCTTCGCTATCATCGCCACTCATCATCCAATCTACGCGAGTTGCATATATCTCTGCTATACGAATTTGCCGATATGCCTCCTTCGTTACATTTATCGTTTCATCTGACAGTTCCAATACATCAGCATCATCTGGATAGCGGTCATAATAACAATGATGAATCGAGTATAATACCGGAATTCGTTCACCGTCAGAAGTACCAGACATATATCGCGTTGTTGATTGGAATATTACTCCATCTACGAAAAAATGCTGCTCTGAATATTTTTGTTCTGCCTTGACGATAGTTTTATCTGTCAGAAGAAAAGATTCCGCATCTTCATAACTGGCAAAACCCATATAGCTATGGTATGAAACAAAGCTATCTTTCTCGTAAATAGTCCAATAATCTTTATGTATCTTCTCCGGCTTTGGTTGTAAAGCTCTCGCAATATCACGCTCGATAGAATTAGCTATCTCTCCGAAGGCAATCATATGCCGATTAAAATATCCGCCACTCATGGTTATTTCTACTTCATTAAATCCACATTTTCCTTGTTTTTAAACTCAAGTTCTGTAAAACTTTCTCTAAAATTGTCTTCTTTGGCAAGCCTTAGAATCTCATCACCAAGTTGAAAAGTACACCGTATGCAAAGATAGATTTCAATTGCCTCCGTCATACGCCTTTCTATATTTGCCAAATAACCTCAGAAGTTTTTCATATAGCTTCTTATAGCACCTTCAACCTTGAATCCCGTATTTTCTATAATATTGCCTCTAAAAAATCAAGTGCAGTCTGTACACGGTCTTTGCCAGGGAGATCAAGAAGCACAATGCCGTCAAAGCTGAATTTTTTTTCAACATCCCTAAAACCAACTGTATGCTCTTCTGCGTCTGAAATAGTTTCAAAACGATCTCCAAACTTTCTAGTAACTTTCTGTCTTTTGTCCCTTATGCCAATCTCCCAACCTTTTGGATAGCATTCCATATACATGGCATCAGATTCCGAACCCTCAGTCCTTATGTACAAAGCACCGTGTTCCGCATTGTCACTCCAATCACTGAGTTCGTATTCATGACTCCCCCCACTTTCATATAGTTTACGCACTGTGTATGCATATGGGTCAGTATTATATCCCTGCCATGGTTTCGTTTTTGGAGATTTAATGGTCCATACAGTAAATTCATTATCTGCATCATGCCTGAAATAGTGGCGCATCACACCTTCTTTATTTGCTTCTACAAATTCTTTATAGTTCACCATATAATAGGCCATGCTGTCATAAGAATAACGTATAGGGCTATCATCGTTCATCAAATGCGTAAAAGCTTCAACTGCATTATCAAAACCTCTATCATCTTTACCTATTGTGAGGAGATAATCCCATCTTCCCGTCATACCGAAAAACCAGCAGTCCACATATGGCCTGATCCCATTGAAACCGCAGCCTACAAGGCTTTGGACCCTTTCAGTATCGCTCATAGCCCAGAAACCATAGAATCTCTTTATGTAGCTTTCTGTATCAGTACAACTTATTATAGAAGGCATTAAAAGTCCGAATGAATAATAAAGAGGACGACACGTGGACAGTTCCCTGATAATATCAAAATTCAGCTTATCATATAATCTGCATTTGACGCGCTCATCCTCAAGAGATTTTTCAGTTGTTCCCAGTAGGGTTTCAAACATATTCGTTGCAGTAGAGAGTTTACGCGAAATATTGTCAGCCTCATGGAAATCCGCTAAACGGGCATTCGCTCCAACAGAATATCCGTTGGTAAGACGCTGTCTTCTTCCTCTGACCCAACCAGTCATTACCCTCAAGTAGTCTGTAGAAGCAACTATGTCAGAATCTGGCAAAAGTTCCTCAGAATGGGAAAGCATCCACTGAAAGAAACTCCACAAGATAATCTGAAATGCAATATCCATATCAGTTCCCATTTCTAGACATGTTGAGACAAGGTCTATATTATAGTCAAACAGATTGACCTTATGTCTCTCCTCCTCTTTCTCCAGACGTGCAGTAGAAGATGTTGCAATAAAATAACGCGACATGAAAGTACCAAAATCCTCGTACCTCTTGTAGATACCTACAAGCAGATCAAGAATCCTGAACAGCTTTATCACATTCTCCTTATCCTTATACACTTCAAGCCTTGAACGGTCTATTTCATATGTATAAAGATCCTTCATATTTTTCAGTCCACTGTTTTTATAAACAGTCTCTGCATCCGGCATAGTGGCAAACATGAGGAATTGCGACACATAGTCAAGCAGGTTCATGAACCATTCATCAATGGACGGATACAAGATCTTCTTCTTTTCCTCCTCGCTTTTTGCCTGCCAGCGGCTATACGCCTTCGGCCAGAGCATATCACACCAGTCATGTTCGATTGAATATTCAAAGTATTCTTTCAAGGTAGGCGTATCCGGCATTCCCGGAATATCACCGAACTGATATTTTACGTTCTTGAAATTGATTCCCAGAAAATCTTCGAATTCCGCTTTCCAGTTTTCGAATGGAGTAAGCAATTTACCTCTGGCGTTCATCTTGACATACAAGTCGTCATTTAGGTCTAAATTCTCCATATCAAGGTTCTCAAACTCAAACGGTGAATCATTGAAGAATGTATCTGCCATATCCTCTATATGGTCTTTATACGGTTCCGATCCAAGCACAAAATCAGCCTTATCAAGAAATTCAAGCATGGAATTTATGGAAGAATCCAACTTCCATGATTCAGAGAACCATCCTGGAACATTTTTTATGTAATCCGATATGGAAGGTACATACTTTTCCGGCAGTTTGAATTCATGCATAAGCTTGCAGAACTGCTCTGTTGACGGACGTGATGTATATGTAAGCGGCTTCAGGCAACCGGAATATTTAAGGCCACACTTCTGGTTCAGCAACCAGCCTATAAGAGCAAGTGTAGTTAGCCTCTGCTGCCCGTCCACCGGTTGGAAATATGGTTCAGACGTTTTTGTCATATCCGTTGATCCATATATGAAATGCAATTCACACGTTTCCCGGTTCAGTAAGGCATCAAGCAGTTTTTTGATGAACTTGTCACGCTTTTCGAAGTTTACATCTGCTCCCTGTACGTAGTCACGTTGGATTATAGGAATAGCTACACCGTTTCTGGCGGCGAACTTATTGTATTTTTCTGTATTCTTGTTGAGCATATTCTCGTTTATTTTGAGGTGTAATAATTATATACTTCTTCAATAACTCTAAAATAGTTGTTCCTGTCTTCCGGACGCCATAAACGCATATCACCAGGAGAGCATCTGGAATACTCTTTACAAAACACCTTGCGTGTTGACGGAGGTGCATAAGTACCATTTGGGGTAGACGGATCAGAAATGTCACACCTGTCATGGCGGTCCATAAGAATGGAGCGTTTCCTGTCCAATAGATAATTCTGTAAGGCCGAGTTTGTCTCTTTGTCAACCAGGGCCAGATTTCTAATACTATGCATCTCATTCTGGTTTATCCCGGCCAGGTCACCGAAAAATCCGTCTAGGATTCTGGCATTGCGCTCTAGTTCGTTGTGGTTGTAATCATCAAAATAGTTTTTCTTGTCAGATGTCAAAGTCTTCAAAACGCTAATGGCCTTCTCTACTTCCGCTCTCTTCACAGCTACCCGTGAATTCAGGTCCATGGAGTCAGAATTCTGGCCATCAGTCGCCTCGTTCTGTAGCAAGGTGCGTAATTCAGCATCATCAAGTTTTTTGAAATCCTCACTTCTCCTTTCAAACCACATTCTGAAATCCTGGTAATTGATATCAGAGGTAATGTTTTGCGGATGGATATGTTCAAGCGATGTCACATTGAATATCTCAAATAAATGAAACGCAAACCGCTTTTCTTCCGCATTGTCATTTATCGCTTCTTGAACATTAAGCACTTTCAACACTTTTATTATGGCTTCGTTGTGTTCATCATACCTGAGGCCTTCAAGAGTAATATCCTTCCCCAGTCTGACAAGTCTGCCCACCTCCTTCTCCAGTTTGTCGGTAAATTGCGGTCTATCAATTGGAGTACCGTTTTCATCTACTGATAGTTTATAGATATACTCTACAAAATCTCTGCGTTTCCGTTGCTTCCCGATTTGCAGTATACGGCAGAGCCCTATCAGATGATACCAATGCCTGTTGGAATACCAGTTGCATACAAGATTGAAAATTGTCTGGATCCTTTTCCATACATCTTCTACCGTATTACTGTTATTGTCATTCCTCCTAAGATATTCATTGATTACCTGATAATTGAAGTCATCTCTGAAATCTTTGGACTCCTTGCGTTCCACGGGTCTGTTGCCGTCTACGTTGCTCATTTCATTATTCAGTCTGTCTGCTACAAAATCAAGGACAAGTTCCATGTGGGACAATGTGCCGTCATTCGATTCGGCGAGCATAGACCATAAATAAGGATTCTGTAATGCATGTTCCATTGAGTCCCACTCAAGCGCTCTGCGATATGATGCGCCCCTGCTATAATGCCCAGATGAATTTGTATTCCTTTCCTGCAGCAACAAAGCCTTGACAAGCTCCGTCGAGGTCAGCGGTATCTTTCCATAGTTAAGTTCACGGAAAGCCTTGTGTGCTTCCCTGCTGTTGATTTCGTACCATATTACTCGGACATCGTTTTGTTCCTCATCCCCATCCGGCATCATTGCAAAGATATCTCGAATTTTTCCTTTATATCTATCATGTCCATCTCTTGAAAACCACACTACAATTGTAGAGTATGCTTTTTTCACATAGAAATTGTCTATGTTATCAATAAACTTCTTATCATCCTCCATGAATTCAAGTTTGTCCAGATATCCATTCTGGACATCTCTACTGGGAAGAGAAAATGTATATACCGGATATTCATAATCACTGTTTTTCGACAAATAATGCATGAGGATATATATCGTTGTAAGGCGTTGCTGACCATCGACTACAAAATACGTATCGGCATTTTCGGGATGTCTTACTACTGTAATGGGCTGAAGGCAATAGTATGGTTCATGGCCTTCATTATTACGATTCCTTTTTGTCTTCAGAGATTTTACAAAATCCAACAGGTCATCAAGAAGTTCCTCTACTTGACGTGATTCCCAACGATATCCACGTTGGTACGGCGGTATAATGAAATGCATTTCTAGCAATTCATGAAACGGTTTTAGTACAAGAGACATATACTATGGTTTTTAATAGTTATTACAAAATTATTACTTCAATACTCTTCAAAATCTCAATAGCTTTTTTCTCGTTCAAGCCAGCTTTAACCGCAACGGCTATAATATCTTCTTTCGTTGGCTCAATTTTGTCATTAATTGAAGTTGTTCGGAAGCCATTTATGCCATCACTTGGCAAAAGGTCGAATGCCGGAGCAAAATGCCAATCGCCATCACGATAGATGAAAGCAAAATTCTTGGCGTGGTCATCTTTGTTATCAATCAAGTAGTTGAATACCATAAGACGATACACTTTCCACATTTCCGCCACGCTATGCGTCAAAACTGCGCATACTTGAAAGATATGAGTATAGTCTATGCTTGGCAAACGATAGTCCGCCCCGATTAGTCCAGCTACACTAACAACATGCAATTTGCCGCTTGGGGTACGGTCAAAACGCTCAACTCCGAAATATTTTTCCTCAAACAATCGTGTTTCTGGCATTTCAATTCCGCATTTCTTTGCAAGAAGCGAATAATTGTACTCATCAACACCGATACGTTTTGAATCTCTCTTCGCACGAAACTTAACCATCCATTCTTTATCTTCAAAGCGAGTGAATATTTTCGGACGGGCACCACCGGGAGAACCGCCTCTATATTGAAACTCCTCGATTCCCTCACCTGTATAATCTTCACTATCAAGAATCTGTTCAGCGTTCAATGCCAACTTCTCGAAATCCGCATACTCTTGTTTTGATACAACACTTTTGTCAGGACGAAACTCCAACGCACCACGTCCAGTCGAACCGACCAATGCAAGACGGTCAAGCAATGATAATGTATGGGGATTTATTCCATTCTGTTGCAAATATCTATCAAGAATCAACACCCCCCAACCGTCAGGCAAGCAATCATCAAAAACACCGAATTCGCCTTCAAACGGACGAGGTTTTGCTATAAATACCCCGCTGCGTAATGGCAATTCAAATGGAGATATAGAGAAGCCTGTATTGAGCCATTCAGCCGAATACTCAAATGCACATAATCCCTCTTTGGTCAAAGCCAAACGACCGACCAAACGATTATCATAAATGACTTCTATCTGTTTTATGCTATTCATGTTTTTTTCCTCTTTTAAAAGTTATGACAATAGAGAAACCGCATTTTTCAAAACCCTATTATCACGATAAATGTATTCATCAAATAAATCAAGTATCTCATTCATAGCATCCTCATTCTCATCCTGACTCAGTTTTTTATATATCTCAAGTAAAATTTCAACTATTTCATCATCGACCATATTTACACCATCTATGTCAGAATACCTCTGAGAGGAGATGAATTTATAAGACTGGACGGGATAAACTGGAATACATTTCTTTACATATTCTAGCTGATTATATATTTCTCTATCCTTCTTACCCATATTGGTCTTGACAATACCGCAGTACCAGTCAAAAGCCTCAATTGGGAGGGAATTACAATACCATAAGTACGCATTTACAACTTTTTCCCTATTGTCCATTGCATATCGTTCTAGATACTTCATGCTTAAATCTCGGTATTCAGCATACACATATGACTTCATGGCAATCTCAACGATTTTTGCTACAATATCCTCATTATCAACAGCAAGTATTTTCTCAAGTCGATCTTCACATTCCTCTGAATTCTGTCCCCCTACCGCACCATAAAAATATATCTGAACGAGTAATTCATGGCTTGAAAAATCATGCTCAATACAATTGATATAATTACTTACTACATCATTCTTATGGTAAAAGCACCATTGTATTGCATTTGCTCGAATATATAATGCTTCGGGGCCCATACCAGAAAGAAGAGGTTTCAGCATCCGGAAATATAGTTCTTCATCAAAATAGCTTTCCGTATTAAGGTAATAAAGTGGCATAGTTTTCACACAGTCGTGCAAGATCGAACAGCAATTGGTGAAGAACTCGTAAATTTCCAATCTACGCGACGGTATCGTACACATATGCACTAATAATTCAGCAGCACGACCTTGATACGAATTCATACCCCTTGTAAGTAAGTCAGATGCTCGCCTACTCATATCCATGTTTCTATCCTCATCTATAACTAAACTATCATTCTCAGCAAAAGAATCAATAGTAAGAGTTTTGCATAACTGCATGATTCCATCAATATGCCTATTTTCCTCTTTAATATAGTACTCAACAATTTGGCTAAACGTATAGCTATCTAACTTGGCAAACACTTCTGTGATGTACAGCTCCGCCAAATTCCAAAGAGAATTAGGATTGATTCCGCCAGCAAGAAGACCTTCAAGACCGGCAACTTTATACATATCCGAAATATCAGCCATAGTGCTTATTTCCAATACAAAATCGTAAAACTTATTAGGCTCAGAGGTCACACACTTTTTAAAAGCATCAGCATGTTCTCTTAGGCTGATAGGATTTCTACCTTCACGCCATTTATATTCTCCAAGTTTCAGAAATGAACTCAGCCAGTTCGAAATCGGCCATCTTCCATATTTTTCACTACTTACAACACCACCACAAAAATGTCCTGCAATAACAGAATGATCAGGCTTTTCAACTTCATATCGTCTTCCAAATCTGCGCATAAGTTCTTGATAACATCTCTTCATTTCCGGAATCATAAGGTCTTCTGGCAATGTATTGCATATCAGTACCCATTTGTTCCACCATAAATGAGGACATAGGAATCGACTCCACTTTCTTGCAGCATCGTATTTAAAATCGAATTCAGACTTATAAGATAACAATAATCTCTGATACAACTCTGCATCGTTTTCGTTCAATGTATCATACCAAGCTCTAAGCATTTTCAAAAAGAAAAACTCTACATCTCCGTGAAGATATCTTTCGATTTCCTCACTGTTCTCCAAGAGAGGACGAATCAAATTATCATACAATTTTGGAGCTACTGCCATAGCAGTAAAAGCCATAGATAATGTTGTCTCATTTTTCAGTGACAAAAGGTCTATAACGAGTGGGCGCACAATAGTTTCATCTGGCGAATAGCGAATCAAAAGGTCTTCGTATATCTTCAGCAGTTTTCCGTTACTAGTCTCCATATCAATCCTGTAGAATGCTTTTGTTGTTGAAAAACCATAATAGCCATTTTGCGCTGTTTTATATACCGTTTTGCAAATGCAATTGTGCAGTACTCTGAGCATTTCCTTCGAGTATTCAATAGACAGTTTGGGGCATAATACTTTCGCCAACTCATATTGATCATGTTTATTACATGAGTCTTCAGACATAAAACAATCTATAATCAGTTTCTCTGTCTCCTCCAAAGCAAATTTACTGTTGCTTTGAATTGCATCCTGAATTATATTGATGACAAAAAAAGCGTTTTGTGATTTTGTTTCAGCGTATGCTTTGAGAACACAAGATTGACCATAGTCGTTATGTTCTCTCAAATTATATGCAATAGCTAATAATCTTGATTCCTGATCTTGTATTTGATTAATCATACCATACACATCTTCTGGATTACGGAAAGCATAGCGGGATAAACATACCATGATTGGGAAAAACACTTCATCGGTCTTCCTGAGTTCAGGCATCATTCTGTTCAAAATATTTCGGATAGTTGGAAACCAACTTATTGAACTTACTCCTCGAAGGAAATATCCCAACATTTTTCTATCTTTCTGATAGACCTCGGTAATAAGAAGTTTTTCACCACAGGATGGATTATTTACAAAAGCTAATACCGATAATGTTAATAGTTTTAGATGAAGTCTAATATCCGAATCCATGAGGATACTACGAGCTTCTTCAACGAATTTGATGATATCATGCCCCCGTTTAAAATCAAGAACGGCCTTAACCATTGATCTCATTTCCAAGCCCTGAATCTCTTTTTTGATATCAGTTGCAAACAGACTATTATTTTCAGAATAATGACGGGCAAGAGTATATTCATAGAAAGATTGATGGAAGAATGAAACAGCACATCCCTCACGCCGGATAAGACCATTGCTTGCCAGATACTCGTAAGCTTGTTTCTGACTGGAGGTTGGTGCAAACTGAGGATTCAAGGTTCCAGCCTTACGTATTGTTTCAGCAATCTTATACATCAACTGTTCCCTTATTTCCACATCATATTGTGAGGATGAATCCAAAATGATAGTGTCCCATAGGGCATCGTAAAGTTCTATCTGACTATTGAAGTTTATTCTTGATTTATTCCGCTGAAACAAAATAGAAAATGAATTCAGAACCTGAACTGTTCTGAGTATTTTAGCCGTCACACAATCTACTTTCTTGCTAAGCCCTTCTTCCAGTTTATCAAGTGCCATGGCAACCTCCTCATCGGACAGTTCTCCTATCTCAATAATTGTGGATTTATCCTTAAGGCTATTTAAAATAGAATCATATTCAAGATCATATTTACGACACGAAACAACAGCTTTAACATTAGTCCAATCTTCCAGTGATGATAGTACTGCCATCATCATATTTAAGTGTGTTCTATCGTTAGTGAGAGATTGAGACAGTGCATCGATTTGATCTATAATCAGAATCACGTTCTCAGCTGATGCACTGTAATATGCCAATGTATCACGCAATTCGCCTAAAGTGATAGGATTACCATTATCATCAATAGAATCAGCTTTAATGCATAAATACTTGATACCATCATTCCGGTTCTTAGAAATCAGTTCTTTTAATACAGCTGACTTACCTACTCCGGCATCACCTGCAAGAAGACAAATGGATTTCTCATTTCTGCTGATATCTTTCGTAATCCATTGCATTACTTCATCAACCTGATACCTATATATATGGGAATCTTTTACACCGTGTAATTCAGAGGAAATGAGATTAAAGCACATCCTTTGTTTTGAAGCAAACTGATCTGCCAATTTTCGGTCATCCTTAATGGAATCCATTTTCTTTTTATATAGTTCACGCCAAAGTTCAATAGTTTCTTTTACATTGTTTTCTGAGCATTTTTCACTATCAAGAAAATGATATCTTGCTGTATTTTGTATGTGATCTGACTTATTTCTAAATTCTTCTATTGAAGTTTCGCTAATATTTCTCCAATAAATTTTTTTGTGCTCATAATCACAAGCAATAAATAAGACAAGTTCACCTTTATGTCGTTCTGCATATGCATAAATCGACTGAGGAATGTCATAATATACATCCCCATTTTTCTCTGGATAAGTAAGATGTTTAACTTGAACCACAACCTTTTCTCTTGCGGTACCATCAGGACACAGAATATCAAGATATCCATCAATATTCGGCAAGGTACCGCCTTCTTGAAGCTGAGAACAGTCAACCAAGTCATCCGGAAAGATATCTTTCAAAAACCGAATTGAACGGCTATCCAATTTACTGGATTCAGTAACATTAACATTTGGAATTAGTTCCCTATCGCTCATAATTAAAGGCCATTTTCTTGAATATATTTTAGAAAATTGCTCGTTGTCCTCAACAAGGCCAAACGACCGACCAAACGATTGTCATAAATGATTTCTATCTGCTTTATGCTATTCATTTTTCTTCCCTCTTTTACGTATAACACTTTGCTCATTCAATACATCATCTAATGACTGATATTGCTTCTGCGCAAAAAGAGCATCAAAATCAGAAAGCGCATTCAAAGCAAAGCCTACTTGAAGCAATCCTCTTAATGAAATCTCTCCCGTCTGCTCAAATCTGCGATAAGTAGCAAACTTGACTCCTGCTCTTGCTGCCAATCCTTCTTGAGTTAAGTCCAATTCAAGTCTCCGAACCTTGACTCTTGCTGCAATTTGCAAAGCAATATCACTGGGACTTGAAACATTAAAAGCTATTATATTATTCATAGTTTACATATCTGCCAATCAACAAACAAAATATTATTCAATACAAAAATAAGACTTATTCCTGAATATACCACCAAATTCAGAATTTATTTGCACCTCAAAATGAAAATCAACTTTACTTTATCTCCGTATTCATATATACGTACATTAAAGTAAAGCTAACAGAGGGAGAGAAAAAAAATGGCTTCGCCAAAGCCGAACCGAACTATATCTGCCGACTTTCTTTTTTTGGCTGCAAAAGACACAGAAATCCTGCTCACAAAACAGACATGATTCGAGCTATTGTAAGACACAAGAGCCAACCCCAAAATCCGTAAAACCATCTCTGATTTTGCAACTCGAATCGGCGAAATAATCACCGATATGCCTTATCTTCGCGAACCGGAGGTTTCGGAGCAAAAGAGAGCCATTTTTCTCTTTTTCCCTTCGTTTGAAGACAAACTAAGGTTAAAAACGTTAAATCTTCGATTTTCGGCAAAAAAAACAAGTAAATTTTTGAGCAGTCTATCTTTTAAGCCGTAAACTATTGATAATCAATTAGCATAATATGCTGCATCGGAAAGTAAGTGGTGGTTACCAACAATTAGCATCTATCATCAACGATTATTAAGGCGTTCATTTTGAGCGCCTTTCTTTTTAGCCTTATAAGCGATGGTTATCGTTTATAGGGCTTTTTCAGCTCATTTTTGTACCGTATTTGTTGCTCGCTTGTTACTCTCCGATTTTAGGTCGGAAAGGTCGTGGAGAAAGTTTACTATGGTTGACTATGATTTACGATAGTTGAACAAAATGGAGAAATTACAAGAGAAATAAACCTCTAAAAGTAACGAATATGGCAACAAGTAAAATGAAAATCAAGAAGGTATGTGAATGGTGTGGCACAACATTCTATGCCCAAAAGTTAACGACACGCTTCTGTTCTCATCGGTGCAATAATCTTGCATATAAAGAAGCGGTGCGGCAGAAGAGAATACAAGAAATAGAAACCAAAGTCCAAACGGTAATCAGTGAACAACCCATATCCTATTTCAAGGATAAAGAATATCTATCATTCAAGGAGGTTGCAACTTTATTGGGGCTGAGCAAACAAGCCGTATATAAAATGGTATATGCCACATTATGAGAACGTGCCGTTTGAGGTGCCGGATAATTGGGTGTGGATGACATTGGGAGAAGTAGGCACTTGGCAATCAGGTGGAACTCCTAGTCGTTCAAACAAAACATATTATGGTGGAAATATACCTTGGCTTAAAACCGGAGATTTAAATGATGGTTTGATTTCGGATATCCCAGAAAGTATAACAGAGGAAGCTGTCGCAAACTCTTCTGCTAAAATTAATCCAGCAGGGAGTGTGTTAATTGCGATGTATGGTGCAACAATTGGGAAATTAGGAATACTTACATTTCCTGCTACCACTAATCAAGCATGTTGCGCTTGTATCGAGTTTAATGCCATTACTCAATTATATCTCTTCTATTTCTTATTGTCGCAAAGAAATGGGTTTATCGCAAAAGGTGGCGGCGGAGCGCAACCCAATATATCAAAAGAAATAATCGTAAACACCTTTATTCCTTTACCACCCCTTTCCGAGCAACAGCGCATTGTAATGGAAATAGAAAAATGGTTTGCCTTGATTGACCAAGTAGAGCAAGGCAAAGCCGATTTGCAAAACACAATCAAACAAACCAAAAGCAAAATCCTCGACCTCGCCATTCACGGCAAACTCGTACCGCAAGACCCGAATGACGAGCCAGCCATCAAACTCTTGAAGCGCATAAATCCCGACTTCACACCTTGTGATAACGGGCATTATACGCAGTTGCCTAATGGATGGACTGTTGCACCTATGCAAGTACTATGCTCTTTGGTTGATGGTGATAAGCAAAAAGGAATAGAACGAATAAATCTTGATGTCAAATATTTGCGTGGTGAGCGTGATGCCAAAACTTTGACTTCTGGAAAATATGTTACTGCAAATTCACTTTTGATTTTAGTAGATGGCGAGAACTCTGGTGAGGTATTTAGGACTTCGATTGACGGCTATCAAGGTAGTACTTTCAAACAGTTGCTTATCAACGAAAATATGAACGAAGAATATGTACTACAAGCAATCAACTTGCATAGGAAAGTCTTGCGAGAAAGTAAGGTTGGTTCTGCTATTCCCCACTTGAACAAGAAACTATTCAAAGCAATAGAAATTCCTATTCCACCTTACAAAGAACAACAAAGGATTATAAAGGCTATAACCAAGGCTTTTATGTCTTTAGATTTAATAATGGAGAGTTTATAGGCTCTCCATTATTAAATCTAATTGTGTAAAGATTCCATGGATTGCATGAATAATTCGCTTTTGTTCTGCCTTCGATGGTATTGGTATCTCTAATTTTGAGTATTCAGAAATCCAATATCGTTTATGGGTGTCACCTACCAATTTGGTTATGCTCATAAACATTGCCACATAATCAACTTCAATGTCCTTATGTACTTTTAGAATCTTCATTGCAGATGACTTTACCTTAAAAGGGAAATCAACTAGTTTCGAATCAGTTGTAAAATCATCAAAGATTATACAAGGAAGATTCGAGTATATACCAGTAGCCTCGTTAGTGTAACCAATAATAAATGATTTACCGGCTGTCAGAACTGGGGTTGAATAAGAGTCATCATAAGCTGTCGATTCTACAATATAAGCTGTAGACTGTTCATAACCTATAATTTGGTCAAGCCTACAAAACGTCCATCCATCAGGCAACTGCGTATAATGCCCGATATATTCTATTATATTGTTGCCGTATTCATTATAAATCAATATAATATGGTAACAAAATTCAAAAGCTATCTCGC
>ERZ835762.1075-NODE-1075-length-18382-cov-3.905385_pt1 | contig 18382 bp, 18 predicted proteins | sample MGYA00519687_ERZ835762 | MGnify/ENA primary metagenome ERZ835762 (study PRJEB31850, sample SAMEA3708783) | human gut metagenome | biome: human gut; feature: human-associated habitat; material: faeces | place: China | collected 2014 ... | reverse complement strand
CGGAGATAGGCTTTAGCATATTGAAGCGACAATGCATTCCGTTTAGAGTCGCCGACATAAATGTTCTCCGAAACACTGTTAAAACCTTTATTGCGCAAAGAAATACTGAAAAAAGAGTCGTTAATTGGCAATTTACAACTGGCGACGCTCGTATAAAGCTCCGACATTTATATCCGGAGCTTTAAGCGAAAATATTATTGTTACAAAGTACTAGCTAGTTTTGGTTCGGTAGCTTACTAAATTTTGGTATACCTTTACCAATAAACGAGTGTCTATCATTGCTCCGTGCAGTCTTCTCTCCGAGCGATCGATAGCAAACCTGTCCAACAAGGCGTCCAAAGAATTCTTTTGTCCCGGAAATGTGCTTCTGGCAAGTTGCAGTGTGCAGTTCAGTCGGCAATCCACTTTTTCTAATGTCGGCAAACGATTGCGTGCAAATTCGGCATTAAGCATTCCGGCATCAAACGACATGTTATGCGCCCAGAGTTCACTCCCTTCTAAAAAGAGAAGAAGGTCTCTTCCGATATCGGAAAAAATCGGTTTGTCATCCAAAAACTCATTGTTTAATCCATGAATGCGCGTGACAAACCATGGCACTTTTCTCTGAGGGTTAATAAATGCATGAAAGCTATCGATCTCATTGAAGTCATCATCGACTTCAATCGCGCAGACTTCGACAATTCGATCCGTAGCCCGACTCATACCGGTGGTTTCGGTATCGAGGAAGATTCTTCGTTTGCGGTTGGCTCTTCCGGTGTTTTCAAAATCCATGCGGAATTGGCCTTCTTTATATTGATCCATACGTATTTCTTTGGTTCTTATTATTTTGTGAGTTCTTCAATTAATCCGCAGCGGCCGTGATCATGGTCTTCGCCATGGCAGCGGCTATGGAGGCTGTTTAGCTGATCGCGAAGATGATTCAAATCCTCGATCTTTTGATCGATCGCTTTCAGATGTTCCTCCACGATGGTGTGTGCCCGAATGAGCTCGCTCTTCTCGCTGTTTTCAACCACATCTGCCAGCGTCCTAATCTCATTTAAAGAGAGATCCAAAGATCGGCAGTGTCGAATAAAGAGCAAACGGGAAAGATGGGCAGGGCCGTAAACACGATAATTCGACTCCGTTCTGGGAGGACGGGGAATGAGATCATGGTTTTCGTAGAAACGAATGGATTCCACTGTACAGCCTGCTTTCTTTGCTAATTCACTTATCCGCATAAACACCTATAAAAAATCGCTTGACCCTGAAGTTACTTCAGGGTTTTTAATGTCGGTATATTAACAAAACGAGTATGAAAAATCATGTCGTTAACAAACACTGACAACAAAACGGCTTCCCCTTCAGATGGAGAAAAAAAGGCTGTTTCTCAAGCGAGTGAAAAGTCAACTCCTCATGAACATGAACACGGATGCTGCTGCTATCATCATGAAGCTGACCACGCTGAAAAATCCTGCGGCTGTGGTCATCATCATGGCGCGGAACATTGCGGCTGCAAGCATGAGGATCACGATGAAGGACACCACTGCTGCTGCGGTCACGATCATGAAGAAAAGCATGAAATGTGCTGTCATGACCACGGTGAGGAAGGCCATGACCACTGCTGTGAACATGGTCACACTCATGAAGAAGGGCATCATCATGACCATGATAGCTGCTGTTGCGGTCATGATCATGAACATGTCGAAAACAGCATGGACACCGATTGGGATGTTTCCGGCGTTGATCCTTCTCAATACCGTCTGCTCTTCTCTACCCTCGGTGCGATTGCAGGTGTTAAGGACGTCGGTTTAAATCCGGACGGCTTGAAGATTATTCATACACCGGAGGCTCTTCCGGCGATCAAGCAGGCTTTTGACGCGAATAATCTGAAACTTAAGATGCGCACCAACGAAGGCAAAGAGACGACTCAGATTCGAATCCAACAGATGGACTGCCCGACTGAGGAAGGTCTGATTCGCAAAAAACTTAACGGCATGAAAGGCGTGAGCGGCCTGCAGTTCAATTTAATGAATCGGGTTCTTACGGTTTCTTACCCGAAAGGAATGCTTCCGGAGATTGTTGCTGCAATCAAATCTCTCGATTACACCCCGGAAGTTCTTGAGGCCCATGAAAAGCCGAAACTCTCCGAATTCAAACCGACCAAGATTGCCTGGTGGAAATACATTCTCGGTATTGTGATTGCAGCGGGTTCCGAAGCCTGTGAGTACCTCAGCATGCCCGAATGGCTTTCCATTGCGCTTGCAGTCGCTGCCATTGCGTTAGTCGGCTTGGGAACTTACAAGAAAGGATTCATCGCGGTCCGAAACCTGAATTTCAACATGAATGCCTTGATGGCAGTTGCGGTTACCGGCGCTGTTTTGATCGGATCTTGGCCTGAAGCTGCAATGGTCATGGTTCTGTTTGAACTCTCGGAAGCGATTGAACAGCTTTCTTTGGACCGCGCTCGCGGCGCGATTCGCAGCCTTCTCTCTCTGGCCCCTCAAACAGCCCGAGTAGAGAGAGACGGAACGTTTGTTGAAGTTCCTGCCAAAGACATCAAAATCGGCGAGGTCGTACGTGTGGTTCCGGGAGAACGCCTGCCCGTGGACGGTGTCGTGCTTTCCGGTCAGACTTCGATTGACCAGTCTCCGATTACCGGCGAGTCCATGCCGGTTGAAAAGAAACCGGAAGACAAAGTCTTCGCAGGCACTATTAATAAGAACGGAACGATTACATATCGTGCAGAGTCCGACATTGATAATTCGATGCCCGCTCGAATCATTTCCGCGATTGAATCGGCTCAAAGCTCCCGCGCTCCGACACAGCGTTTTGTGGACAGTTTCGCTAAGGTCTATACGCCGACAGTATTTCTTATTGCTGTTCTGACTGCGGTGATTCCTCCTCTGTTCGTGGGCGGAGATTGGCTGGACTGGCTTTATAAAGGCTTGACACTTCTGGTGATTGCCTGCCCTTGCGCTCTGGTGATTTCTACTCCGGTAACGATCGTCTCAGGTTTGGCAACCGCTGCTCGCCGCGGAATTTTGATTAAGGGCGGTGTCTATCTAGAAAAAGGCAGAAGCCTGCAGAGTATTGCCTTTGATAAAACCGGTACTTTGACGAAAGGCAAACCTGCTGTCATCACGTTCGAAAATGCCGGTGCCGGTCTGACCGATGAGGAAATCCTTGATCTCGCAACTGCTTTGGCTGTTCGTAATGACCATCCGGTTAGTAAAGCCGTCTCCGATTATTCTGCTCAGCAGAAACCGACTGCACAAAAAGAAGTCCATGGCTTCTATGCTGCTCCCGGTCAGGGTGTTATCGGTGAAATCGACGGAACCGAATACTATCTCGGCAACATCAAGGGCCTTGATAAGTTTTATCTGAACGGTCCAGCCGTTCGCGCCAAAGTGTCTGAACTGGCGGATCACGGCTACACGCCTTTGATCTTTGCTTCTGCTAAGAAAGTTCTGGCTTATTTCGGCGTTGCCGACAGCATCAAGGAAAATGCGCCTGAAGTTATCGGTCAGCTGAAAGGTCTAGGCGTTAAGACCATTATGCTTACCGGCGATAATGAAAAGGCTGCCCGCCAGATCGCCGAGAAAGTCGGCGTGGATAGAGCGAAAGGCAATCTCCTTCCTGAAGATAAGCAGTCTTTAGTGGACAGCATTGCTAAGCGTGAAGTGATCGGTATGGTCGGGGACGGCATCAATGACGCTCCTGCTCTTGCTCGTGCCGACATCGGTTTTGCCATGGGCGCTGCCGGTACCGATACTGCGATTGAAACTGCTGACGTCGCCCTGATGGATGATGACCTCCGCAAGCTGCCCGAATTCATCAAACTCTCGAAGAAGACTTTCCGGCTGCTGGTTGAAAACATTGTGATTGCTCTTTCGATCAAGCTTATCTTCTTTGTTCTGACGCTTGCCGGCATCGGAACCATGTGGATGGCGGTATTTGCGGATACCGGTACCTGTCTCATTGTTGTGGCGAACGGATTAAGAATGCTTCGCTGGAGAGGCTAAGCCAACTAGCCAAAATCAATAACAACAGTCGTCTTTCTGAAATATTGCAGTATTACCTAGCAGAGGCCGGTCTCTGAACTAAAGTCGGCCTCTTTTTAGGTATCGGTTTTTTCTTCGTCTTCGTAATCATGTTCCTTTTCCGGTTCTGCGTCAGGAACAGGAGCACAGAGGGTAATGAAGACTTTACTCGTCTATGCCAAGAATTACGGCAAGTTTCCCAAGAATTTCATCCATAATATATTGTGGGGCTGTTTCTATGAATCTTGCGTTGCGTTCCACAGGAATTATACAGATAGGAAACAATATATTTTTCGAGAAAAAACTGCGCACCAAGCAGAAGCCGCTCCTTCAGCAGTGATTCAAACAGTTAGTAAGCAAAGCGCTCTGAATGGGTTATTAGTCGTGATCCGTTGAAACACTTAAGTACAAGGACCAAGAATTTGCGTCTAAAACGAAACAATTTTGTCTGCTTTTGCAAGATTATCCTGTTGTTTTCATTTACTTTCTCTAGGAGAATCTATGAGAATCGTTAAGCTCAGCGCGGCTATTCTTGCTGCGTTATTCCTCTCCGCCACAGCGACCGCAGCTACCATTACTCAAGAAGGTTCCGGTATCGGTAAAGACGGTGAAATCAAAGTTGTTTTTGAAGACGGCAAAATTAAGAACGTCGATATTCTTAAACAACAGGAAAAGAAAATCCGGTCTTGTCTCAGAAGGTCTTCACCGATCTGAAAGACGAAATCGTTAAGACTGACTCCACAGAGCTTGATGTCATTGCCGGTGCAACCTACTCTTCTCTCGGCCGTATTGCCGGTCAGCAGGCTGCACAAGTTGCTCAGGCTGCTAAGTAATAAAACTTGAGGCCGGCATTTCTGCCGGCCCCCGGTATTACAAGCGATCTTCGGGTCGATTTTTTATTGGATCTCGCCGATTCTGGCCATTCTGATCTGGTTGCGAATCCAGGAAGAACCGCCCAAGACTTTAAGCTTTTCCTTATCTTCTTCTGTCAGCATGATCGTTGTGCGAATCAGAGGTTTGTCGTCTAAGCTCGGACGGCCTCTTTTAGCCAGAGCCCACTGAAGATCTAGGGTGCTTTCCAAGTCGCCCTTGTTCTCATTTTCTTTGTTGAGGAAAGAAGCAAGCTTGAGAATGTCCGGCTGCAGAGAAGCCAAGGCGTCCTTGAAGTTTTCTCTTTCTTTCGTTGTGAAAGATTCGCAGTCGATCGGATAAACCTCTTTTTCCGTCACTTTGGCAGAGCCGAAGCAGCCGGCTTTGCTGAAAAAGTAAGTGTAGTAAGCGCGGTCATCACCGATGAAGTCGCTGTCATTGCGGCGAAGTTCGACACGGACATCAACACTGTTCTTCTTTAATGTAATCGTCATGTTCTTTCTCCTGACAATCAATTGAATTTCAATATGCACATAATAATATTGTCCATATAAAAATAAAATAGATATGTTCTTAATAAATGAAACTAAATGTAAATTTAATCTAATTTTTTCTTTGATAAATGAAACATGGAAGTCCCGTGTCAGGACTATCAAGCGTTTAGAAAAACTTTCACACGCAATACACTTTGTTTTAGAAGGATTTTTTCTTCAGCTCCACTAAAATTACGCCTTCAAATGAGGTAAGAAGAGAAATGAATGGTCAGTTATTAGCAGCAGCTCCGATGGAAGGATTAACGACGGCAGTGTTCCGTCGTTTGCACCATCAGTATTTCGGCGGGACTGACCTTTATTACATTCCTTTCATCACGCCCACTGTCGAACCGAAGTTCACGGATCGACATCTGAAGGAACTTTCACCTGAAGTAAATGCCGGTATTCCGGTGGTTCCACAGCTTTTGAGCAACCGTTCCGCCGATTTCATCTGGGCCGCCAAAGCTCTTCAGGATTTGGGTTATAAGGAAGTCAATTTAAATCTCGGCTGCCCTTCCGGCACGGTCGTTGCCAAAGGAAAAGGTTCCGGCTTTTTAAGAGATCTTTACGCATTGGAACGTTTCCTGGATGAAATTTTCAGTGCCGGCATCGACATTCCTATTTCCATTAAGACAAGATTGGGATGGGCGAATACGGAAGAGTTCGGAGACATCCTCAATTTATATAAGAAGTATCCCCTTTCTCTTTTGATTGTCCATATGCGTTTGAAGACGGATCAATACAAAGGAGAGGTCAGAAAAGAGGCGCTCCTTGAGCATCTTGATGAGATTCCATTTCCGCTGGGTGTAAACGGCGACATGATTACGACGGCCGACATGACAGATTTCTCTAAGACTTTCCGTGATCCGAAGATGCTTATGGTCGGTCGTGCGCTGATGGCAGATCCCGCACTCTTCCGTAAATACAAAGGCGGCCCTGCAGCCAGCCTTGAAGAGATTAAAAATTTCACAACCGCCCTTTTCGATGCTTACACGGAAGCCTTCCAGAACCGCCGGAATGCAATGATGCGTATGAAAGAGTTTTGGTTCTTCCAGGCTAATCTTTTTGAAGAAAATCCGAAGGCTTTTAAAAACATCTTTAAAAGTAAAACCGAAGAAGACTTTCTTGCTGCCATTGAAGAAATTGAAGCGGGTCGTCCTTTGACGGACGCCCGCTTCGGTTGGAAAAAGCCATTGTAACCGACTCTAAGAACTTGTTACGCCGGTCGCTTCGAGGATTTTTGTCGGATATAGAAAGCAATCAGATTCAACGCAAATACGGTCATTAAAAGAACGAGGGCCGTTGCACATTGAATCGGTACCGCCTTGTCGGGATTCATGCCTGTCGTTGCTAATACGTAGATGTGATACGGCAGAGACATGACGGCGGCGAACGGAGAATTTGGCAAATTGGTTGTCGAAATCACCGCCGCAGTGAACATAATGGCGCTGGTTTCTCCGGCCGCTCTGGCTAGACCTAAGATGGCGCCGGTCAATATTCCCGGAAGTGCAGCAGGAAGAACTGTTCTTAAAACGGTTTGGGTCTTACTGGCGCCCAAAGCAAGAGAAGATTCTCTCCAGCTGTTCGGTATTTGAGAAAGCGTTTCTCTCACGGTATTGATGACAATCGGAAGCGTGAGCACCGCTAAAGTTAGGATCCCCGCGATCGCACTCACACCCAAACCGCAGACGGTGACAAAGAAGGCCGAGCCGAATAATCCGAAAACAATGGAAGGAACACCGGCAAGATTGGCAACAGCCAAGGTAATAAGTTTTTTGAGCGGGCCTTCCTTTGCATATTCATTCAGCCAGACAGCACAGGCAATTCCCAGAGGCAGCGCAACGGCCATGGCACCGACGGACAGAATCGCAGTGCCGATAATGCAAGGGAGGATTCCGCCCTCTTCCATCATTTTTTCAGGAAACGTTGACAAAAAGGACGGTGAAAGTGTTCCGGCTCCGTGATAGGCAATGTATCCGAGTGAGGAAAGAAATAATGCAACCACAATCCAAGCGGCCGACTTGATCATAAAAAGCCCTGCGTGCTCTTTATATGTTCTTCTGTTTCTTATGTTCATTGTTAGATTCATAGAAGTTCCTGTTTTAGCTCGAAGCTTTTAACTTGTATTTCTGCGAAACGAGAAAGGCAGCCAAGTTGCAGAGAAAAGTAAAGAAAAACAATACGATGCCGATGGCAAACAAGGCGTGGTAATGACTGCTTCCGAACGGAGACTCTGCCATTTCAGCAACAATAGAAGCCGGCATGGGTCTGATCGGATCAAACAGGCTTTCGGGAAGGAGTGCGGCTCCGCCTGCTACCATCAATACCACCATAGTCTCCCCGATGACACGGCTTAAACCCAGCATGACTCCGGTTGCAATTCCGGAAAATGCGGCAGGGACTGTGACGGTGGTGAGTGTTTCCCAATGCGTGGCGCCGAGGGCTAAGGAAGATTCTTTAAGGCTTCTCGGAACTGAGCGAAGCGCATCTTCTGAAATGGTGCAGATAGTCGGGACAGCCATGAGAGCGAGCAATATGGCGGCGTTCAATACATTCAGTCCGGTCGGTGCTCCGAAATAATCCTGCAGGAAAGGCGCCAAAACGGTCATGCCGACAAAGCCGATAACCACGGAAGGCATGGCTGCCAAAAGCTCAATAAAAGGTTTGAAGATTGAGCGAAGCCGAGATGAGGCGATCTCAGATAAGTAAATGGCGCAGAGAATTCCGAGAGGTATGGCCATGACAGCGTCAAGCAGTGTTACCGAAACGGATCCGATGATTAAAGGAAATATGCCGAATGACGGAGGATCTTCCGTCGGATACCAGTCGTGGCCGGTTAGAAAATGTTTAAGAGATATCGTATCGAGGACGGGCATGCCCTCTTTAAATAAGAACCAGACGATTCCGGCGAGGCCGGCAAGTGTAAGAAGAGCTAAGAAAAGAAGAGATTTTTCAAAAATGAAATCCTTGATGGTTCGCTTCACTAGAAGACTCCGAGATTTCAATCGCTTTTACGGCTCCGGCTATTCAGTGCCGGTCACAGCAAAAAGGACCAAAATAGTTGGAAAGCTTACTTCGATCTTCAAGCTTTCTGTCGGAAAAATAAGAAATTATGGTTTTGCCGGAGGAATGAAGCCGACCTCTTTGACGAGTCCCCGGCCCTCATCTGATAAGCAGAAGTCCGTTACTTTTTTGACGGCGCCTTGGGGCTGAGCGTTTGTATAAAGATAGAGGTCACGTGAGAGCGGCCATTTGCCGTCTTTTGCGGTTTCCGGTGTTGCTTTTATTCCGTTGAGTTCAACGGCCTTGATGGCCGGAACGACGTAGCCGAGACCGACGTATCCGATGGCGTTAGGATTCTTGGATACGGTCTGAACAACGGTTCCGTTGGAACTTTGGAGCAGTGCCCTCGGGCTGACGCGCTGATTTTTCATGACCAGAGATTCCCAAGATTCAAAGGTTCCCGAAGAAGAATCCCTAGACACCAAGACAATCGGAGCATCGCTGCCGCCGACTTCTTTCCAATTCTTGATCTCGCCTTTGTAGATCTTTCTAAGGTCGTCCAAGGAAAGGCTGTTCAAAGAGTTTTTAGGATTGACGATCGGCACGATGGCGTCAACGGCGACTTGGATCTCGAAGGGTTTAACGCCCTTTTCTCCTGCAGCCTTGACCTCTTTATCTTTGATTTTTCTCGAGCTCATAGCAATTTGTGTGAGCTGCTCATTCAAGGCTTTAATTCCGCTGCCCGAACCTCCTCCGGAAAGTTCAATAACGACTGAGGGATCTTTGTGCATGAGGTGCTCGGAGATTTTTTGCATGACCGGTAAAACCGTTGTAGAACCGGATACCGTCACATTTTCTTTTGCCATGGTAGAAGTTGAAACCGCCATGGCAGATAAAGCAAGTAAAGAAATTAAATAATTTTTTCTCATAAATTTTCCTATGTTTTATTAACTCATTTTTTTTGTTCAGCAGAAAAAGTTGTTTTTTCTCCTGCGAACACGGCGAATAGTAGAAGTTAAAAATGACAGGAAAATTACATTTCCGTGAAATTTTTATGACAATAAATCAATGAGTAACCTGTCATTAAATTGACATATTCCTGACATTTATTTGTCATAAAAGCAAAATACAATTTTTGCGAATTTGAAAATGAATTGTGAAAATTGCAAAAATGAATATGCAAATAAATAATGAATATCCGAAATTGAGCGCATCTAATTTGAATTTTTATTACGGCCCAAAACAGGTATTAAAAAATATTTCTCTCTCATTTAATAAAAAAGAAATCACAGCCTTAATCGGTCCCTCAGGCTGCGGTAAAAGTACTTTTCTTCGTACTTTGAATCGGATGAACGATTTGATTGAAGGAGCACGCCTGGAAGGATCCATCAAATTCGGAGAAGAAGAAATCAACCATCAGCACTGTGATGTCGTTGAGTTACGGCGCAGGATCGGCATGGTTTTCCAGAGACCTACGCCTTTTGCGAAAAGCATTTTTGAAAATGTCGTCTACGGATTGAAAGTTTCGGGCGTTAGAAATAAATCACTTTTGATGGATAAAGCTGAAGAAAGTCTCAAAAGAGCGGCGTTATGGGACGAAGTTAAAGATCGGCTGAAGGACTCTGCCCTTTCTCTTTCCGGCGGTCAGCAGCAAAGATTATGCATAGCAAGGGCTTTAGCCGTAGAACCCGAAGTGCTACTTATGGATGAACCGGCCAGCGCCTTGGATCCGATTGCTACCGAAAAGCTTGAACAAGGTATGGAGGAACTTAAAAAGGATCTTTGCATTGTCATCGTTACGCATAACATGCAGCAAGCGATGCGAATTTCGGACAACACCGCTTTCTTTTACATGGGCGAGCTGGTTGAACACGGTCCGACAAAACAGATTTTTTCAAATGCCACCGAAGAAAAAACGCGTCAGTACGTGAGCGGAAGTTTCGGATAGCAGAAGTGTCAGGTATAGAAGGACAGCCAACCAACCTTTCCCATGTCCTTCAAAACAAGCATTCTGCCTGAGCTCTGTGGCTTATAACCGAAACGGAAACCTACAACTTTCTTCGAAGATAAATCATGTCTAGGAGCTGATGACCGCACTCATAAATCGGATGGTCGTAGTTATCCTTGAAGAAATTCTTAACGACATGCGAACGGATAAATCCGCACTTTTCATAAAACGGAACCGTCAATAGACTGTCGCCTGTGCCGACCTGTAAAACGGAATATTTTCCTTTGTAAGTACTAGCGAGGAATTCGACGAGTTGTCTTCCGTAGCCTTTTCTCTGGCTGTCTTGTCGAACTGCAAGATTTTTGATTTCAAGGATGCCATCACCTTCGTCGGTCACAACGCATTCTCCTTTCAAGCCTCCGTCGTTGAGAACATACATAGTGCCTCGACTTAAATAGAGGTCAATCATGTCCTCTTGCTCGTCAGCCAACAACAGCAATGGAAGGTAATGTTTTTTGTTTTCAATGATTTCTTTTATTTCCATTTTTGAGGTGTCTTCAAATTTTGACTGTTTAGCTCTGAAGAGCAAAAGAAAACTTCTCTTTTTGCGTGAGATTTCCTGCCAGTGATCTTAAGAAAAAACCGCGGAAGCTAGCCGCGGTTAAGCAAGCAATATAGAAATTAGATTTCTTTCAAAGCCTTCTGGACGAACTCGTCGAAGGCTTCAACTTTTTTCGGTTCAACCAAAGTATCCAGGATTTCGCCTTTGCGGATCAAAAGCAATGTCGGGATGTGGCGGACGCGGAACTTGGCGTTGAGCCCTGCTTCGGTATCAAAATCGCAGTGAGCAAACTGAATTTTGTCATGGTACTTCTGGGCGTATTCCATGAACATCGGTTCGATTCGTTTGCAGTCGATGCACCAAGGAGCCCCGATTGCTAAGAGAACCGGCTTGTCACATTTCACAACGGTGTCTTCGTAATTTGCTTCTGTGACGTGGAGAACGATTTCATCAGCCATTTCGTAACCTCTTCAATCTAGAAAATAGTGAGTAAAAATTTTATTAAAAGCGTATTGGAGATCGCCAACAGAATCAAGCCCACGACACAGACCACGAGGAAGCCGTCTGTGTTGGGACCGTACTTTTCGCAAAGACTTTGCATGTTGCTGAGCCCGTTGGCCGCCATCCCCATGGAGAAAGCTAATCCCCCGACCGCAATGAGCATGCCTCGGAAGTCTCTGCCGAGAAGATTGAAATAGACAAAGCGAGCAAACAGGACATTCACGACCAACTCAAGGAAGAATACGGCAACAATCGGCGCCGAAAGATCAAAAATCAGGTCCAGCTGGAGCGCGCAAGTTGAAACCAAAATGAAAAGAATCAGAAAAATCTTCGTCAAGGTCCTCAGCGCCAATCCGTCGACGCTGAACCAGCCCGTCGTGTCTGCAAAATTCCGGGCAACCAGGGCGCAAACCATACAGACTGTATAGTCCGGAATTAAGACATCCGCTAAAAATTTCTGTTTGATGAGGTGACTGAAAGCCATGCAGACAAAACAGATGGCAATGATCTTGATGCACTCGATAGTATGCGTTTGATAAAAAGGCTTATCGCTTCGTTCGATGGAGCGAATGAGCCGGGCATTATCGAATTCACTGCGGCTCGGATTTTTGAGGGAATATTTTTTGATGAGGTACTCACCCATCGGGGCACTAACCATCATGGAGCAAACCATACCGAGCGTTGCAACGCCCATGGCGGCTTGGGCGGCGCCGGAGAATTTATCCAGGTGCTCTACTGCCGGAATGAAATTGGTGAGCGTCTCAGTTCCTCCCATCATGGAGAGGGTTCCCATAAGGAGTCCGAGGTGCTGATGCAGCCCTAAAGCCTGAGCTGCGGTCAGGCCGATGAGCGCCTGAAGTACACCTAGTACCATCGCAAGAGACCAAAACATGATGGAAATAACAAAACCCGTCTTAATGAGCTTCCAGCTTCCCATCAGAGCCATCATGGTTAGAAAGAACTGAAAAATCAGCGCATTAAGATCCGGATTTAGGACGACGACGGCAGTCTTGGATATCTTGAGGCAGGCAAAGATAATTGCCGCAGGTAATCCTCCGATGAACGGGACGGGAATGGAGAGATCCTGTAAAAGCTTAATTTCGGATTTAATCCAGCGGCCGAGGAAATAACAAAGACAGGCGATGCCGAGGATAAAAAAGTTATCCAGATGAATGTGTAAGATGCCGTCCACTTGAGAGAAATCCATGGGCCTGCCTGCGTTTGAAGATGTCCGGTGCTCGATACGGATCGCAAAACTATAATCGTTCCTTATCTGAATAGTATATTCTCCGTTGAATTCATACAACCGAACCACAACATGCCGATCGAATTAAAACCCGTCACGCTTAACGAATTACCGCTTCTCCAAGAACAACTGCCAAAACTTCAGAACGGAGACTGCAATCTTTCCATCGCATCCGTCCTCGGACGTGCCAAGGAATACAACATTAAGTGGGGAATTTCTCAGGGCGAATTAGTATTGAACTGGGCACCGTATCCGGATATTCCGCCTGCTTATGTCATTCCTCTTCGCAGTGAAAACGCTTTAGCCATCATTGAAGACATCGCTTCAGAATGTCAATGCTGCAAGGAACCGGTGATCTTGTTCGGACGCTTTACGTTCATGACAGAAAGAATTTCCGAGTTGATGAGATATCGCAACTTCATCACAGTCTCTTCTAATTCCTGGTGGGATTATGTCTATGAACGCGACAAGATCGAAAACCTGGAAGGCAGAGAACTGCACGGAAAGCGCAATTTCAATAAGAGATTTTATAAGGCCTATCCGAACGCTCAGTTCGTACCTTTCACGCCCGAACTGATTGAAAAGGCAAGAGTATTTCTGAAGAACTGGTACGCCAATTACGGCGAAATGACGAAAAGTCTTGAAGCCGAGCGCGAGGCTATCGAACTTGCCTTCGATCATTTTGAAGAATTCCGTCTTATCGGCGGCGCTTTAATGGACGGCGACAATATGTACGGCTTCACCTATGGTTCCGATGTTGGTGAAAACATTTTCTCGGTACATATTGAAAAGGCAGACCGTTCTGTAACGGGGGCCTATCCTGCTTTAGCCAGCGCTTTGTGCAAGACATTACCGGAGCGCTTCACGCAGATTAACCGTGAAGAAGACTTGGGTATTCCGGGCTTAAGAAAAGCAAAGGAAGACTGGGCCCCTTCTACGATGATCAGAAAGACGCTGCTTAAGCTGCAGCGTGCTATCCCTGAGCCGATCTAATCTTCTTTAAACTCGCTGTCGGTTAAGAATAGTTTTCCAATAGCGCGCCGACAGCGTTCCAATCTTTATTAAAAATCAAACTTAAAGGGACCGGAACGGTGGCTTCAGGGTCTTTGGGTTGGTATGACTTTGCGCCGATGGAAGAAAGTGCCTCATGAAGGAGGCCGACCTTCGTCTCAAGCTCCTTACCTCCCAAGGTTTCTCTTTCTTTCTCCAATTCATTGAAAATCAACTGATTGATTTCTGGTGTTTTTGCATCCTTCCTCAAAATGAATGCGGGAATGAGATTGTCGGTCCTCAGAAGATTTTCAAATCCGAAATGCTGAATAGATGAATGGAATCCTTCCATATCTCCGTTCCATTCAGAAAGAGAATCGAAGCCGCCTTTCAGATAACTCATTAAATGCTCGACGGGCTTAGAAATGTCACTTCGATCAGATAAAGAGAAATCGCGAGCCCAGACGACCTCCTCTTCAAAGTCAACTTTGTTGATGATACGAAGAAGAAGATAGTCATCGCCCTTCTTATCAAGAGAAAAATAATCCTGAATCATTTGAGCTCGCCTTTTTTCAATAAAACAGCAAGCCTAAATGTTAGTCGAAGATGGAAGGCAACGGTTCAACGAGCCTGTTTTCAAGGTCTGGATAATGTAGAGTCCACTATCCCGTGCCATCATAAAGCTGAGAATTACGACAAAGTTTGAACAAAAAGTCCAAATAAAATTTAATGAAAATTTAACTCATGTTAAAGGTTTATTTCCAGCCGTTTTTTTCTTTTCATGGCAAATCAATCAGGACCTTATTCTAAGGAAGAAACAGAGCGTGGATATTTGATTTAAGTTAAAACGATTTTTGTGCCTAAACGAAGGTGTAGTAGTTTAAATGGGTTATTCATATGTAAAAATTAAGTTTGTTCTCTCAAAAAGAAAAGAATACAGTCAAGTGATTTATCCTTAAATAAAAATAATCTCATAAAATTTATGGTGATATCGTCTTTCATTATAGAAAAAGCAATCTTTAGTACTGAAATTATGATTTTTTTTAATCTAATCAGCTTGTTATGTAACTTAACAATTCAGAGGGAATGAAAATCTTTCCATTCCTTGAGGATTAAAGGAATTTCTTCTTCTCTTATTTTTTGAAGTTTTCCCTTTAGTAAAGATGGTGTATTTATATCACTTAAGGAAAAGCGTTTGAAGCGAATGAAATCTTTGCTGACACTATTTTCTAATTGACTTTTTAGTCCAATTACTTTTCCTAAAGAAATTTTTGAATAAACTGGAATGTTTAGATTTGACGTCAAAAGGCTATTAATATAAACTCTTTGCAGCAAATCTGTCTCTTGGTTTAATTTAGAGGTCACCCCTCTTATTTTGTTCGATATAATTTGTTCTTTATCTTTTAGACTATAAATTCCGGGATTAACCCATAAACCTTGAGCAGCTTCAGCTTCTATTTTTAACAGTCCAATTTCTTGTCCAATGAGGGGTTTCATGTGTTCTAAAAAATTCTCTCTAGAATCAAGAGGAATCGAAACATGAATTGAATCGATATTTACGTAACAAATCTCTGATCCATGGAAAGAAGAGATATATTCAATCGTTTCAAGAAGTTTCGTGCGAACACGTCCGATAACCTCGGAAAATAAGCTAAAAATAGACGCGTTTTCATTACGTTCCTTGAGATAAATATATGGAGTATTTCTGAGAAGATTAATTAACCCTCTATTTTTTGTTGACTCTTGTTTTGTTAAGCGAAAGTGGAAGTTACTTTTTAAATTAATATAAGAGCAGAATTGAAATAACAAGTCGAAATTATTTTCAACATCTATCCCTAGCCTCCTTTGAAACATATTTTTCAGGTCAGTTGTGTCACGAATAAATTTGACAGATTTGAATGTAGGTACAGGAATAGCGTGAAGACAAGCTATTTCTAACTTACATAACGTCGAATGGGTTTTATTATTTTGATTTTTGAAATGATTTCTTTCTTTATACAATCTCTCGCAGATTTTTGAAAAAGGATGTTTAATTTTTTCATCACTTATTACTCCTTCATAAATAAAAATATTATTAAAGTGTTTTGAATAAAAATTCAACTCTTCTCTGGTTAGCCAACCATTCCAGCATTCTCTCTCTCCTAATTTGAAATAATAGCTTTTCCCGATTTTTTTAGTCGTAAGAGGAAAAAATTTTCTTATGAAATCGTCACTCCCGCATAGTGAAACATGATAAGCGCCTAAAGGTAAGTCCAAGATATTTGATACTGCGCTGTTGATTTCTTTATATTTTAGTCGAGCTGGATTTGAAAAAGTGCCTAACATCCCCCAGCCAAACATCGAATTAAAGTCAAAGGCTAATATGGTTCTACTTTTCCTTTGTTCCTTAAAAATATAAACTTCTTGTATTGAGGAGTGCGGAGTTTTAATAAATAAATTGTCGCAATCTTCCTTTTTCGGAACTTTCTTTAATAATTTTCTGTGGTATTTGTTTTGTAACGTGCAAAAAAAGCCCATCGGAATAAAATAATCGAATTTTCTTGCAAAAGAATTCAATTGTTTGTAATTTTTACTACAATCCTCAAAATATTTAACTTTGTCTAGAAAAGGAAGTATTACTTCAAGTACAACAATTTTTACATGAGGCAACACTCTTGTTTCAAGCAATATAGATGCTTCTTTCCTTGTGCAAACAACAAGTCTTTCATTCGAAATAGGTGATAAACAAAAGTCAATTAGAGGACATTTAGTCAAACCATCAAATACAAAGTTTTTATCAACGCCTATTAATGAAAAGTCAGTTTTCTTGCCTTTAATAAGATTTTTTAATTTTATGAGCATCTTGCAAGTTATAATCAACTATGTAGCGGTGGAACTAGATTTTAGGGCTATGTTCTAGCTTTTGCACTGCGTGCAGCGGCTACGCAATTGATATTCTCGTTTACCCGCAAAGAAGCTCCACCCTTTTTTGCGAGTTCTCTGGATTCTGTGCAAATTTAAATCTTCGTAATCTACTATGTCTTCAGGTTTTTTAGAAAAATTCTATGAACATCAACTGGTTGGTAATACTGTTGGTTTGGAGTATTGGTCGGCTTATGATGAAACAGAAATATCCGCCTACAAAAATCACCAAGATGCAGATGTATTTGTCAAAAATGAAGAATCACTTAAGAAAGACTACTGGATAAACAGTGACCCTTTGGGCTCCCCGGGACCAAAATTCATTGACTTTCTTGAAAGGGATTTTTTATCCGCAGGGGATCCTATTGGAGACGTTAATGTGTTCACAGATCCTGACAAAATCAGTTCACTTGTTTCTTCTGCGAACGAAGTGGTCAATAAGATACAAAACAACCTACTTCGGCCAACAGATCTTATATTTTTGTTAGACCTAAAAACGAGATTTGAATTTTGCGGAAACATTGAGCAGTTAAATCAAACACTCTCATCGTTTCTCTTAGAGCAAAGCTTGAATAATTATTTACGCTGCGAAAAATTACCAGAAGAAACTGGACTTTTAATCAAAATAGGGACTCCTATATCTACCTTTTGGATTAACTTCCTAAGAAAAAAAATAGTGGGAGCGCCAACACAATATTTGTTAGCCGGAAAAAAAGGAGCCGAATGTGTGGAGAATTTCATCTCAAAATTGGAAGCTCAAGACGAAAATTGTATCATGAACGCTTATCTGAAGACGGGTATTTACAGAAATTATTTTATAAAATTTTTGAATGAAAATTTAAATTATTTAAAACTTGAGAGTTCTGAGGTTTCTGAGGAAATCAGACAACTCTTAGCTACCGTCAGGTTATATTACTCATACCAAGAATTCAGCAGAGACCTAATTGATGATAATCTGTGGAAGAGGCACTTTACTCGATACCGGGGGATCGGAAAGTTCAGGAGGTTGAAAGCGGATTTTTTAAGCGATGACAAGAAAGAAGCAATTTTGGGGATTTTAAAGCAAGAAGAGATCAAACTTGCGCGTACAGAAAAATCTTATGAAAATCTTCGACAAAGGTTGTATTTTTCTCCCGATCTTTATAATTCATTTCCTACAGTAATCGCAGGATGCTCTTTCGATAGTGAGTTATCGATAAAGAAAGATGAATTTCTACTTAAAGATAAAGTTTTGAGGGAGAGAAGCAAAAGGCACTGTAGAAGCTTGTTGACTTACGCTCCACACTATCTTTATAGTTATTTTATTGATTTTTTAAGGATAAATTGGAAATCTAATCTCTATAGAGATTATTATAAAAAAGAAATTTCAGTTGAGGATATGAAAACTATTTCAAACTTTCTGAAAGTTCTTTTAATTTTTTATGCTATAGCAAGCAAAAGAATGTATAAAAAAGAACATTTTATTGATGTTAACTCAATGCTCTTTGGAAAATGTCTAAATAAAAAATTCTTAGAGGTTTTAGGTTTGTTAAGAGAAAACACACAATATTTTTAATAAGGAGTGGTCGGAAAAGATCGCCCTATTGTTGACAGATTGAATCCTCTTTTTAATTTAGTGTTTCTATTAAACCAAAATTTAATTCCAGGTCATAAATGTCTTTGTGAGAAAAACTATTCTCCTTCCTAACTCAGTTCAAATATTTCTAATGTGAGAACGCCGTTCGCGCGCGACAATTCAACGTAAAATCAAAGGATGTCATTTCCTAAAAACGGTTGACTTCTTTTTGTTTTAAACCTGTGTTTAGTTGA
>ERZ835762.1058-NODE-1058-length-18807-cov-4.510079_pt1 | contig 18807 bp, 14 predicted proteins | sample MGYA00519687_ERZ835762 | MGnify/ENA primary metagenome ERZ835762 (study PRJEB31850, sample SAMEA3708783) | human gut metagenome | biome: human gut; feature: human-associated habitat; material: faeces | place: China | collected 2014 ... | reverse complement strand
TGTTTCCTTCTAACTTCATGGCACAGGACCCGAAGGAATTTGGGGCACTTTCAGGAAGTTTTGTAAAGTTTTTATTTCCCCGCACAGCATTAACTGAGCCGATTGAAGGGTACAAGTTATACATGTCACTTTGCATCAATCTAAAATTGACATTCACCTTTTCTGCGCACTTGCGCCCTTTGAATGCCCTTCCCCGATTATCCACACAGTCTTGTGCGCCTTCTCGCCACTCAGAAAAAAATCTTCCAAAGTTTTCAGCCGGGACTATGTGTTCCCACTCAACTCTGCTACTTCGAGATTGGTGATTGGGTGCTTGAAAGTCTTTAGGAAGGTTAATCATTTTTTTATCATCAAAAGGTGCTTGACAATAAATTGTTAAGCGTTGATCGAAAATCACTTTATTTTCAAGAAGCTTTTTCGCTTTATTAAAACTCTCAATTGTTTGGTTTCCCTTAACATCTTTTCCAACAACCTCTATCGGTTGGATTAATAACAAAAGACAGGAAAGTGCTACTAACTTTTTCATTTTTCATTCCATTATTAAGGGCTACGAATTTTAATAAAGAAGTCTATTTTTATGGACATACTTACAAGTTAGATTCTTATTTCAATAACAACGAATCTATTGCAGTAAGTGCTTGATAAGAAGGAACAAGATCGCTTCTTCACTATGTTTTTACGGTACTTTCACTAATAACTTATAATTTTCTTCCTTGCAAATTGAGGCATGTGGAATACTTGGGTGGCAAATTGAAAAAAAAAGACGGGGCAGTGAAATTATCTGATCTTTTCGGAGAAGTGATTGCAACTGGAGCTGAAAGAACTTGTGTTCGTAACCTAAAAAATCCCTCAACTTGTTTCAAGATAAGCAAGAAAAATCATTCAAAAGAGACCGTTAGAGAAATTGAATATTTCAAGTACCTCAACCGGAAAGGTATTTCATCTCCTTTCATTCCAAAGTTTATAAACGAATTCAAAACTGATACCGAAATAGTCATTGAACAAGAGCTTATCTCCGATCATCCCGATCAAGGCATATTTGCATATCGTGTCGAGGAATTTGTCGGAAACGCTGATGAAAACCAACTTGCTCAACTCGAAGAATTTTTCAGACAATTACTCCGAGAATTAAAAGACAAAAATATAATCATCAGCGACCTCCATGCAGGAAACATGATGCTCTATTGCAATAAAGAAGGATTGTTGAAGAGATTGATCGTAGTGGACGGCTTCGGCAGCCCCGAAGCGATTCCTCTGGCCAAATATTTTCCTTTTTTTGGAAAAAGAAAGATTGATCGGCAATGGGCAAAATTTAGAAACACTTTCTTAGCTACGCTCATGAGGCGTCGGCAACCACCCTACTCTATAAACTTTTAGTCTGCCCTAATAATTGTTTTTCTTTTTATTGGGTAAGCATCAAAAATATGCGAGCCCCGAACTATCTCTTAAGATAATGCAAACGAAAATACTCTGGATTAACCATTTTTGGAAAGCGCTCGTTTTCTTTCTTTTTTCCATTTTTGTTCTTTCCTGTTTCCGACTCTTTTTTCTTTTTTATTTCTCAGATGGGTTTTCTGAGTTCGGCATCAAGGATATCTTTCCTGCCCTTTGGACTGGTCTCAGGGTGGATGCAAAATGGCTCTCCCTCAGCCTCGCACCAGCTTTTCTTTTGCTATTAATTTCTTATTGGAAACCATTTCTTTTCAAGTATTCTTCTGTCTTTGCAATCATTGGGCTCTTTGGAATGGTCGCCCTTGATGCAATCAACTTTGGTTTTTTTAGCTTTTATAAAACACCTATAAGTCCTCTGATCTTTGGTTTTGTTCAAGACGATACTGAAGCCATATTAAAGACCTTGTGGTCGGATTGGCCTATTGCAACCTACCTAATCGTAATTATCGCGGGTACGGCGTTTCCAACGCTCATAGGATCTCTAATTAATATTAGAAAAAGTGAACCAAAGGGGGTTGTTATTTTCATGCTAGGCTTATTAGCCACTCTTGTTTTGTCTTTCTTTATTCGCGGATCCTTAACTAAATTTCCTCTTCGTCAGGAAGACTTTGCAGTGAGCAAAATTCAGCTTATTAACGCTTCTGTACCAAACGGTGCTGCAGCGCTATATGAAGCCACAAAGGCATGGAGAAACTTTCAAATCAAGGGCGCCCCCGAACAAGCTCTTCATAATTTCGGTTATACAAGTGTCGAGGAAGCTAAAAAAGACTTAGTAAATAGAGACAATACCCTTACTCAGCTACCCTTCCGCCCTAATGTTGTATTCACCGTAATGGAATCTATGAGCGGAGATATTTTTAACTCTCACGACGCACTCATTAACAACACCCTTGGTTCACTAGAGACTGCCATTAAAGACGCGGCTGTTTTCCGTAAAGCTGTGAGTATCGCAAATGGAACTTTCCCATCTTTGGAGGGACTTTTGTTTGATACACCTATGAGCCCAATCTCTCAAAGTATCTACGGGAGAAAAGAGCTCTCTTTTTCTCAAGTAAGAGCTTTTAAAGAGGCAGGCTATAGAACCATCTTTCTTACCGGTTGTCCAGAGCCATGGCGGCAAATCAATGACACCTTTAAGTTCTATGGATTCGAAGAGATCTATGGCCAAGCCGCTATCGGAGAAAAATTCCCGAACGCGGAAAAGAGCCCTTGGGGTATCGGTGACAAGTGGATGTTTAAGTTCGCTGAAGACTTATTGAAAGAAGCAGAAGGAACAGGAAGACCTGTCTTTATCATGATGCTTTCGACCACAAACCATCCGCCATTCAAAGTTCCCGATGGTGAGCAAGTGTCAAAAGTAGATCTCAATAAATTGCCTAAAATTATAAATATCCAGGGGTCTTATGATGGAAACATGGAAATGCTGCTCAAGACTTATCAATATGCAGCAAATTCTTTAGGCAATTTCATCCTGGATCTGAAAAATAAAGGGTGGCTGAAAAATACGATCGTTGCCGCTACCGGAGACCACAACGCCAGAATGCGATACCAGTCAGAAGGCAATTGGCACCATGTCTTTGGAGTGCCTGTTTTGTTCTGGCTTCCGGACCAAAAATTAAAGAACTCTGTCGATGTCGATCGTTGGGTTTCTCATAGAGATATCATCCCTACCCTGTTAGCCATGTCCACAGGAAAGATTCTTGGTAATGAAAAAGGCAGAAACCTTTTTGCGAAAGATATTGAAGAAGGGGCCGTTTCCTTTATTGGTTGGTCGGGTGCCGGCTTCGTTATTGGGAAACCAGGCATGGTGACGCTCAATGGAAAAAATTTAGAGTGCTATAGCTGGCAGGACGACAAACTCGTTAAATCCGAGCATTGCTCAAAGGAACAGGAAAAAATGGGTAAAGAGGCCAGAGCTCAAAGAGCAATAAGTGAATACATCGTTCGAAAAGGCTTGGCAGAATAATTCAGAATTAAGGGTGCTCGGAATCTCCGAGCACTCTTAATTTTACTTCAATTGCAATACGCAGTAGCCTTCCTCTTCAACAGCCGCCTTCAGTTTCGCAGTATCAAAACCCTCAGGAACGCCAACTTTAGCAATGCCATCTTTAAGAGAAACCGACTGAACCGTGACACCGTCGATGGCGGAAAGCACCTTGGTAACTGCTTTCACGCAGTGATCACACATCATTCCGTCAATCTTGATAGACACCGTTTCTTTCGGTGTGGAGACGGCATCAAAAGATGTAACTTCAGAATCTTCAGCCTTTACAGCGTCACTGACTTCTTTTTCCGTCAGCGCACGGTCCGCGCTGACAACCGCTTCCTTCTGTTCCAATGAAACATCGGCAGAAACCACTCCAGGAATCTTTTCTAATGCACCTTTAACTGCTTTGACACAGTGTTCGCACATCATGCCTTCAATGCCTACTTTATAAACGAAGCCTGATGCGTCCTTCTGTTCAGCCTCAGCAGCAACATCGGCCAGCTGCCGGAGTGCGGGAAGCAATACTTGATCAGAAGATTTATCACTGTTTCCTGAATCTCTCAGTACCGGTTTCCAGCCTCTCAAACGAAGCGCGTTCGTTACCACGCTCACGGAGCTCATGCTCATCGCTGCTGCCGCGATCATCGGATTCAGAATCCATCCGAAAGTCGTGTAGAAAACGCCTGCGGCAACCGGGATACCGATGATGTTGTAAATAAATGCCCAGAACAAGTTCTCACGAATATTGAGCATCGTCGAATGAGACAAGGCCGAAGCGTTGACCACGTCAGACAAACGACTCTTCATCAGCACAACGTCTGCCGCTTCAATTGCTACGTCGGTTCCGGCGCCGATAGCAGCACCGACATCTGCTCTAACCAGTGAGGGAGCATCGTTAATGCCGTCGCCCACCATAAGAACTTTCTTGCCCCGAGCCTGAAGTTCGCGAACAACGGCTTCTTTGGCGGCAGGCTTGACTTCGCCTCGAACGTTCTTGATACCGACACGAGTAGCCACGGCACGGGCGGTTTTTTCATTATCGCCGGTCAGCATCCAAACTTCTTTGCCTTTAGCCTGCATGGCTTCAATCGCCTGCTTGCTGTCCGGACGAATCGGATCCGCGATCGCTAACAGTCCGACCATTTTGCCGTCAGCGATGACGTAAAGCGGCGTTTTTCCTTCGTCGGCAAGTCCGTCTGCAAGTTCTTTCGTTTTAGCATCTTCCGAAGAAATCACCGACTTATTGCCGATACGGACTGATTTGCCGTCGCAGGTCCCGGAAATGTTGCCAAGCTGCTGGACAAAGTCAGAAGCTTCCTTCAAAGAAAGATTGAGCGCTTTAGCACCTTCGACAATGGCAGTCGCCAGAGGATGTTCGGATTTCTGCTCAACAGAAGCGACAAGCGTGAGAAGTTCTTCAGGTTTTACGTTCCCGAAAGCTATGACGTCCGTCAGAGAAGGTTTGCCGGAAGTCACTGTTCCGGTCTTATCGAGAACCACGGCATCGACTTTTTCTAAGGATTCGATGGCTTCTGCGCTTCTGAAAAGAATACCGTTTCGTGCACCGCGACCGGTTCCCACCATAATGGCGGTCGGGGTCGCCAAACCTAATGCGCACGGGCAGGAAATCACAAGTACGGAAACAGCAATCTCAAGCGCAAACTCCCAGGAATATCCGCACAACATCCAAACGATGGCAGCAATGATTGCGATGCTGATGACTGTCGGAACAAAGATTCCGCTGACTTTATCTGCTAAGCGGGCGACCGGCGCCTTAGTGGAAGTCGCCTCGTCCACCAATTTAATAATCTGGGCTAAGGCTGTGTCACCGCCGACCTTCGTGGCCCGCATTTCGATATAGCCTTGCGTCAGAAGCGTCGAAGCGGACAGTTCTTCTCCTTCCTTTTTATCTACAGGAATGCTTTCTCCGGTAAGAGAAGATTCATCCAAGGCGCCCGAGCCTTTAACGACAATTCCATCGACCGGCACTCGGCTGCCAGTCTTTAAGACAACGATGTCCCTGACTTGAACGGAACTGACCGGAACTTCCGTCTCTTTGCCATCCTTTAAAACGACAGCTTTATCAGGAACCAAGGACATCAACTGGGAAATGGCGTCCGTCGTCTTATGTTTAGCTCTGGATTCGAAGTACTTGCCCAATGTGATCAGGGCAAGGATCATCGCGGCAGAATCGAAGTACAAGTTGTGCGCGTAATGATGAAGTGTTGCCTCGTCGCCTTGTCCTAATGCATAGAGCATCATGTAAAGCGCAAAGAGTCCGAACAACATGGAGGCCGAAGATCCGATCGCCACAAGAGAATCCATGTTCGGAGATCTTTGCCAGAGCGTCTTAAATCCGACCGTGAAATACTTGAAATTCACGAAGACAACCGGCAGAGCTAAAAGGAACTGTGTCAGAGCATTGATCGGTGCACCCTTTGTTCCGGACATGACTTCCGGAAGCGGCATCCCTACCATCGGACCCATTGCCAGCATCATGAGGATGGCCGCAAAAAAGAGCGAAACGTACAGACGAGTCTTCATCTGTGCGGCTTCCTTTTTGGCCGCCAGCGTGGGATCGACGGATTTAGCAGCAGGAGAACCTGCAGCCTGCTTTTCGCTCGCACCGTAGCCTGCGTCCGTCACCGCCTGAATGATCTGCTCCAGTCCGGTTTTAGTTTCGTCGTAATCGACGGTCATACTGTTTTTCAGCAGATTGACGTTCACGTCTTCAACGCCGGGTACGTGCGACACAGCCTTCTCTACTCGATTAGAGCAGGCTGAACATGTCATTCCGGTGACATCAAAATTCTTCTTCATATTTAATTCCGTTGTCGAACGAAATCATTCTAAGTATTATTACCTTTTACGCAAGAACTTCCGTTTTTGATAGATAGTTACTTTTTAGATACTATGGATAAAGTTAAATCCGAACCCTCTGAAGCTTTTCAGTCTGAAGAGTTCCATTGTCCCGTTGAAGCCACACTCTCTTTGATCGGCGGCAAATACAAAACGCTTATTCTTTGGAACCTCATCGGCAAGACACTACGCTTTTCCGAACTGCGTCGGCTGATTCCGTCGGCAACGCCAAAAATGCTGACTCAGCAGCTTCGAGAGCTGGAAGATGCCAGACTGCTCATCAGAAAGGTTTATGCCGTCGTTCCTCCGAAAGTTGAATACTCCCTAACGCCGCTGGGAACCTCTCTTCGGCCGATTCTAGAGTCGATGTACGAATGGGGCAGTCAGTACCTGCTCAATCAAGGGACGAAACCTTGCTGTTCGATGAAGAAGCTCCCTAGTGCCTAAAATCAGAACAACTCCGTGTTGCAAAGCACATTTCAACTAAAATTTTCCTAAATCATTTTTTATTGAGAGCCATGCTATTGCCTTCCCTCAGGGACCGTGCCGATTATGTGGTGCGGTTTCTCTTCGGTTCATTCATCGCCATCGGCTGTTTTTTAGTCGTTTGGCCCTTTGCAACAGCGATGTCGGTTGCGGCTGTGATCGCGATCGTCTCTTGGCCTCTCTTTAAACGAGTCCGAAAGGAAGTCGGAGGCAGGAATCTTGTTGCGACACTGATCATGGTGTCCCTGCTGGCCATCCTTATTGTGCTTCCGATTGCCGGATTATCTTTAGTATCGGCCCAGGAAATCCCGACCTTAATTCGTTATGTGCGTGAATGGATTGCCTCTGGCTTTACTGTTCCAGAAGAACTCAAGGAAATTCCCTTTGTCGGTGAATGGGCCTACACACAAGCTGCGCATCTGCTGGGCAATAAAGAGGAGCTCGCCGCCATTGCACAAAAGCTCTTTGATCCTGTGAGCCGCGCGGCTCTTGCAGGTGCCGTGATGTTAGGCGACGGACTTCTCCAGTTATTCCTCATGCTGTTCGTGATTTTCTTCTTCTATCGCGACGGCGAAGTCCTTTCTCAAAAATCTTTGGCACTCTTAACGCGCATGAGCGGCAGCATCGGTGCCGAAGTTCGCGACATTATCGTCAACACAACCCGCAGCGTCGTCTTCGGCATTGTCGGAAGTGCTGCCGGCCAAGGCGTCGTTGCCTTAATCGGCTTCTGGATCGCAGGTGTTCCCGGCGCCATCACATTGGGTGTCGCAGTGTTCGTCTTATCTGCCGTTCCTATCGGGCCTCCCTTAGTTTGGGGTCCTGCTGCTTTCTGGCTCTATTACAAAGGCGAAGTCGGCATGGCGATCTTCCTCGTGCTTTGGGGTTCGCTTGCAGTCTCCAGTGTGGATAACTTCTTAAAGCCGATCCTGATTTCCAAGGGCGCTTCCCTGCCCTTGTCGCTCATCTATTTAGGCGTATTCGGCGGCGTGCTGGCGTTCGGATTCATGGGCATTATTCTGGGACCGGTTGTTATTGCCGTTGGTATTGCGATGAGCAAGACTTGGCTGTCCGTTTCTGCCACGGTCAACGATAAAGACCAGCCGACCGCCAAAACCGAGACCGTTCTTAAGAAGCTGTCTAAAAATTCGATCGAATCCGACATCGTTTCGGACGTCACCGGAGAACAGAGAAGCTCTAACCACCATCATTACAGCCAGCCTAAGAATGACGGACAAAAATAGAGAACGATGTTTTTCATGACCGAAGACTTCGGTTTTTTCGATGATTCTTGCTTTTGAGCCCGTAATATGCGGGCTCAATTCTTTTGTTTCTCCGATGAATGCCTGGCGCCGAAGCTATTAAGGAAAATTAGAGGTGTCAAAACGTTACAGCGGCTCTATACTTATCCGAATCTAACAACGGTGAGTAACTATGAACCATAAAGTCATCGGCATCAGCCAAAGTTTTAGTCCCGCCCCCTTCGTCAGAGCCTTGAAGGAAAGACTCCAATCCACTTTCCTTCCTGACGGTTCACGTCCCCGCATTGAACTTGTAGATCTCGACTGGTCTTCTCCGGATGCAGACGCTCCGAAGTTAGTCCAAGAAGGCGACGTTAAGATTCGCGTTTTGGAAGAGTCGTATCAGCTCATTGAAAAAGGCGCTCAAGTCATCGCACTGTGCAACTTCAGAAACATCAGTTTCTTAAATGAAGTTCAAACAGAAATCACAACTCCTGTGACGGATATCCTTCAGGCCTGCATCGAAGAGCTCAAGAAGAATCCTGTTAAGAAACTCGGTTATCTCGGCCGTCCGGGTACAGATAAAGCCAAACTCATTACAGAAACCGTCAGCCGCGAAGTCCCTGTGGAATGGGTTTATCCGAGCGAAGCTATGCTCGAAGTGTTCGACGAACTCGAAAGCGGCTCTCACTGTGCAGTGATTCCCGATCAGAAGAAAGCCTGTGAACTCTTCGGCAAAGTCTGCTCTAACCTTCTGAGCGAAGGCGCCGAATTGGTTTTCCCGACTTGCGTCATGCAGGCATTATTTACGGCCGCTTTGAAGTCCGAGGGTTACAACGTTTTGGATTCCATGAGTGCCTACGTTTCCTACCTTTGCTTCACCGATTGGGAAAAACTTCCTAAACCCTTCAAGATCGGTATTGTCGGCGGTCTCGGACCGGCTGCCACTGTCGACCTTTACGACAAAATTACTAAGGCAACTCCTGCTAAGAATGACCAGGAACACATCAAAGTTGCCGTCGAACAGAATCCCCAGATTCCTGACCGTACCAAATACCTGCTTCACGGCGGCGTGGATCCCACACTTTCTTTGTATGCCGCTTGCCGCAAGCTCGAGAAAGATGCGGTTGACGCAATCGTGATTGCCTGCAATACCGCGCACGCTTACTTTGAAACCATCGTTCCGCACTTAAGCGTTCCGCTCATCAATATGCAGCAGGTAACGCTCGAAGAGATCCGCGATAAATTCGGACCGGATGTCGTCATCGGCTTGATGGCCACTGACGGAACCATTGAGACAGGCATTTACGGCCGCAAAGCCAAATCCATGAAACTTGCCATGGTCGTTCCTGATAAAGAGCATCAGGCCATGGTCATGGAAGCTATTTACGGTGAAAAAGGCGTCAAAGCCGGCTTTACCGACGGCCACTGCAAAGAAGTTCTGCTTAAAGCTGCCGAGCATTTGGTCAGAGATAAAGGCGCTCAAGCTCTTATTCTCGGCTGCACAGAGCTGCCTTTAATTCTGGAAGAAACTGACAACATCAAGCTCGGAGACGGACATGCTGCCATTGTGGATCCGACCGCTTCGCTCGCTCGCCGTGTTGTTAAAGTTGCCGGAGAAATCACAAAAATCAGGGGTGTTCGCTAATGTATTTTCAAGCTAAAGACTATTCCCCGGTTCCGGCCAAAACCAAAGTAGCCTTTATCGGCCTAGGCACAATGGGTTTTCCGATGGCGGGTCACCTCCTGCATGCAGGCTGTCAGGTTACCGTTTATAACCGCACGGCCTCTAAAGCCCAAGCCTGGGTAGAAAAATTCGGCGGCAAAGCCGTCACAACACCTCGTGAAGCCGCACAAGATGCTGACGTCGTCTTTACCTGTGTCGGCAATGACAACGATCTGCGCAGTGTGCTGCTCGGAGAAGACGGCGCTTTTGCCGGCATGAAAAAAGACGCCGTCCTTTGGGACGCCACCACAGATTCTGCAGAAGTCGCTAAAGAAATGGCGGCTGAAGCTGAGTCCCGCGGTCTGCACTTTGTTGACGCACCGGTATCCGGCGGCCAGGACGGCGCAGTCAGCGGCAGTCTTACCGTCATGTGCGGCGGAGATGCAGAAATCATTGAACGCGTCAAACCGATTGCGGACGCTTTTGCGTGCTCGATTCGCAGAATCGGACCGGTCGGCTCCGGACAGCTTGCCAAGATGTGCAATCAGATCTGTATCGCCGGCGTTGTTCAGGGCTTAGCAGAAGCGATTGCTTTCGGGCAGACCGCGGGCATCAACATGCACACGGTTCTGGATGTGATCGGCAAAGGTGCCGCTTCTTCCTGGCAGATGCATCGCCGCGGCGACACAATGATTGAAGGCAAGTTTGATTTCGGATTTGCTGTGGACTGGATGCGCAAGGATTTAGGCATCTGCTTAGAGCAGGCCCGCAAGACCGGCGCAGACCTTCCTCTGACCGCACTTGTCGATCAGTTCTATGGTGAAGTTCAGAACATGGGCGGAGGCAGATTTGATACCTCCTCTCTGATTCTCCGGCTCAACAGAGAACCGAAGAAGTCTTAATCGCTTCTAAATAGCGCGAAAGCCTCGGGATTTCTGAGGCTTTCGTGTTTTTGGGAGCGAGAAAAAATCAGATCTTCATGATTTCTTGACGATAGAAACGAAGTTCTTCGACAGAGTCATAAATATCGGAGAGCGCTTCATGGCGAGACGTCTTCTGATATTTTTTCATGACCTCGGGCGACCAACGTTTGACGCATTCTTTAAAGGAAGAAACATCTAAATTACGGTAATGGAAGAACTGCTCCAGCCTCGGTGTCCAGCGTGCCATGAATCGGCGGTCCTGCCCGATCGAGTTTCCGCACAACGGGCTTTTACCGGCAGGAACGTATTTAGAGAAGAAATCAATAAAAATCTGTGCAGCATCGTCTTCGGTAACTTTACTTTCCAAACAACGGTTAACGAGGCCGCTGCGAGTATGCGTGGCGGTATTCCAGGAGTCCATATTGGAGAGAATCGATGCATCCTGATGGATTGCGACCACCGGCCCTTCTGCAATAACATTGAGCTGCGGATCCGTAATGACAGCCGCCATTTCGAGAATGCGATTAATCTGCGGCTCTAAGCCGGTCATTTCCAAATCCATCCAAATCAGATTATTCTCGTTAAACAGCGGATCTCTGTCGACCGCAAAGCCGTTATTGCTCATGTTGCTCTCAACCCCATTTTGAATCTTTCTCGGCATTTTAGAACAAAATCGAGTAGGGGGACGGGTTGCCCCGCCCCTCTCTCACAGCACCCATCGTGCGGTTCCGCAATGGGCGCTTCATTAACGAATCTCCATAAAGCGGAGAGAGTACAGCCCTAATCTTACAAAACGGTCGTTCTTGATAGCTTGATTCATGTGCGATTGCCCTGAATTCCACCAAGCACCTCTTCCGTTTACAGAACTTTTCCAGGCTCTTTCGGTGTCGATTCCGAGTTTTACAAGGTTTCGTTCCCTTGTTCTCGGTTTCTTCCACGCTATCTAGATAAGTTTCCTGAGATGGTGTCGGATTCTCTCATCCATCTCCTCCCAGTATTTCTTTCTGTCGTCCAGACGATAGTAATTCCTCCAGCCCTAAGGATTGGGGTGATGGTTTTAATCGTCCATCCGAGCGAGGTTCCCCGCGCAGTGTTAAATATCTTATGCAGTTTTGTCCACAGTCTCTTTACTGACTTTTGCGCCACGATAATACGTGTACAGTTTGCCTTGGAGAATGTGTATCCGAGAAAGACCGAGTCTTTCGGACGAAAGGTGCCACTCTTGTCGCGGTTTACCCGCAACTTGAGTGTCTCCTCTACATATTTAGTGATATTTGACAGAACTCGCTGAGCCGCTTTCTCCGATTTCACATAGATGTTGCAGTCATCTGCATATCTGACATGATTGAGTCCTCTTGCTTCCAATTCTCGATCCAAGTCCGTCAGCATGATGTTCGACAGTAGCGGACTGAGCGGCGATCCTTGAGGGACACCCTCTAGTCTTGGGCTTGTCAGCCCGTCTTCCATAATGCCGGCGTTTAGGTACCGTCGGATTAGCTTCAAGATTGCCTTGTCATCGATGACTCGGCTGATTCTGTCCATCAGAATATCGTGATTGACTCGGTCGAAGAATTTAGATAAATCCATTTCAACGACCCATCTATTTCCGTCTTTGATGTAGTCTTGAGCCCTTTGCACTGCCTGTTGGCAGTTCCGTCCTTCTCTGAACCCATAACTTTTGTCCGAGAATTGAACCTCGAACGCGTCTCCAATGGCCATCACTATGGCCTGTTGGATTGTTCGGTCCAAGAGCGTTGGAATTCCTAACATTCGCGTGCCACCGTTTGGCTTGGGTATGTCCACGCGCCGAACAGGTGCGGGAATGTAGGTACCGTTTTTAAGTTTTTGTCTGATCTTCTCCCCGTGAACTCGCAGAAGGTTAGGAAGTTGTTCATAGGTTATCCCGTCTATACCGGGTGCGCCTTTGTTCTTAATAACCTTCTGCGCCGCATCATCGAGGTAGAAACATACTAAGTCGATGAGCGGACAGCCTCTAGGTTCAGCTTTCGTCCAATGTGACTTCGCCATGACTAGCTGCTCCTTCTTTTACCGTAGACGACACTGCGCTGTTCTGCCCGCTTTGCATCGTGACAGCCGCCCCCTAGGACGTTGCTCTGAGGTCCGCTTGGATTTGTCATGAGAGTTGTCACCTCTACTTGCGTTGTTAATGTTTGGCCCTTCAGGTTGCCCCTACTATGGCCGCTGCTGACTTCCGATTTGACATCCGAACCCCTCTCGGAGCCCGTAGCCATGGGCATCAAATCGGATCTCCCCAGGTAAGACTAGCTTCTTTCCTGCCTGTCCATCGGATCTACGTCTCAGACTCCTGTATGAGTATTGGACATTGGGTAACTTGGCCCCCACCTCCGTCTGAGCCGCCTCATATCCGCTTCCTGTTCGTTGAACATGCATTTTGCTATCGGCTTCCTCCAGACCTAGTGTTGCCACTACGCCCTTGCCGAGTCGCTAACTCTTCCCCTCATCGGGCGAGTTCGGGATTTGCACCCTACAGAAGCGCGCCATGCTGGGCGCACCAAAGAAGATCCGAACCGATGTTCCGGCCGGATCTCCAGATAAATGCCGAAATTCGACAAAAATTAATCCTTGTGGTGCTTTTTCTTATGGCCGTGTCCGTGACCGTCCCAATCGTGACCTGGCGGCCGATGTTTCCAACCATGATCTTTAAAGTGTCTTGGGCCGCCGTATTCTCTCGGCGGAGGGGGTGGGGCGGCATGGTGCGGGGGAGGAGGCATGAACCCAGGGCCCGGAGGAGGAGGGGGAGCTGCGTGTCCATAGTAGTTGTTGTACCAGCCGCGTCTGACGAAATACACCGGAACACCGCACGCTCCGTACTCGGCGCAGTAACGTTTCCAATGGCGACGATGCTTATCAGGAACCGTTAGGTAAATCGGAGCGCCTGCGAGCGCAGCTCCGATTGCGACGATCGGGTTGGCATTCCAGAGGGAGGGAGTAACGCCTTGGATCGGAAGCACCCCATAATATCCGGGGGAACCCACACCGATGTTGACATCAACATGCACGCCGGCCAGTGACGGCATTGAAACCACTCCGGCAAAACAGAAGATCGCCGTGTATCGCTTCAGATGTTGAAAGGTAAGCATTTTCTGCTCCTCATGGTCACTCAATTCCTTAAATTCAGTATATATGGGCGAGAATTGTTCAGACGCTGTATCCCTTATTTATGTGCATACTTTGGGCGGCGAAGTGACTTCTCTATAATTCCTGAATCTCTTCTTAACTGAAAGTTTCGAATGAATTCGGCTGCCGCTTTTGAAATCGTTTTTATCCTGTTTTTATTTGGGAATTTTGTCCTCAAATACTATCTTGACCGCCGTCAGGTCCAATCGATTCTGAGGAATCGCGGGGCGGTCCCTCTCGCCTTCGCCGGCAAAATCTCTTTGGAGGCCCATCAAAAAGCCGCTGATTACTCGGTTGAGCGAATTAAGTTCGGTCAGCTCACTCGCATCACCGACTTAGGCTTTGTTTTAATCGCTACCTTCGGCGGACTGATTCAATGGATCTACGGAGAAGTCTACGGTTGGTTCGGCGCAGATATTTTGGCCCAGATCGTTATTATTTTGGGCTACGCACTCCTTTCTTCTCTGATCGACCTTCCCTTCTCCTGGTATTCGACATTTAGGATTGAAGCAAAATACGGCTTTAACACTACGACTCCGGCACGCTTCGTCAAAGACCTTCTTCTTTCAGGGATATTAAGTTTGATTCTAGGTATTCCCATTCTCTCGGCTGTTCTTTGGATTTGGAATGCAGCAGGAGCTTTCTGGTGGTTCTGGGCTTGGCTCGCCTACATCTTCTTCATTCTGGCGGTCCAATGGATATATCCGACTTTTATCGCTCCGCTCTTTAATAAATTTACTCCTCTGCCCGAAGGCGAACTCAAAAGCCGATTGGAGGGACTGCTTAGCCGAATCGGGTTTGCCTCTAAGGGCCTGTCTGTTATGGATGCCTCTAAACGAAGCGCCAAGGGGAACGCCTACATGACCGGTTTTGGGAAAAATAAGCGCATTGTATTGTTCGACACACTGCTCAGCAAAATGACGCCGGAAGAAACCGAAGCGGTCTTGGCTCACGAACTGGGACATTACAAGCTGCACCATATCTATAAGATGATGGCTTTCAGCTTTATCTTCTCACTGCTTTTCTTTTGGATACTCTCCGTCCTTGCGGAATGCTCATGGTTCTATGAAGGCTTAGGGGTCAACCTTTCGCACGGAGCAAGCCACGGAGTCGCCCTGATCCTCTTCTCTGTTGCGGTTCCGGTTTTCTTGTTCCCGCTTGCTCCTCTGACGAGCCTGTTTTCACGCAAACATGAATTTGAAGCCGACGCGTTTGCCGTCCGGTACAGCAGCGGAAGTACCCTCATTAGTGCATTAGTCAAGCTTTTCTCCGACAATGCCGCTACGCTGACACCTGATCCGCTGTACTCGGCCTTCTATTCTTCCCATCCGGATGCAGCGATCCGAATTGCAACGATCCAGAAAGAAATGAGTAAGTGAGAGGCTATGAAAGAGCAGGTTTGGTTTAAAGCGCGTGTTATTTCTTCGCACGGCAAACACAGCTTTGTCGAAAAGGAAGACGGCACGGTTCTGGAAGCAACCCGAAAAGGTAAAAAAGTCGACCTGGCTGTTGGCGATATCGTTGAATGTTTGCAAACGTCCCCTGAACAAGTTTCGATCCAAAAAATCGAACCAAGACGATCTTTGCTTTATCGCAGCGACGAACTAAGAACCAAACCGCTTGCCTCCAATATCAACCAGGTGGCAGTCGTCTTTGCCACGCGCCCTTCCTATAATCCTCATTTCATTTGGAAGGCCATGCTGGCGGCAGAAACTGCCGACATTCATATTCTGATGATTCGGAACAAAACGGACTTTATAGAAGACGAACCGACTGTCCGCCCCTTCATTAACCAGCTCAAAGAGCTAGGAGCCGAGGTTGTGGAGGTTTCCGCTACCATGGACCCTGAGGGTACGGTTAAGACACTCGAACCGCTTTTTAGAGGCAAAGTGACGCTTTTGATCGGGCAATCCGGAATGGGAAAATCGACTATTTTGAATCTCTTAGTCAAAGACGCAGGCCAAAGGACCCAGGAATACTCAGTCGCTTTGAACCTCGGAAAGCAAACTACCACGGCAGCTCGGTGGTTTAACTATGAGGGCGGTGCTATTGTTGACTCCCCTGGGTTCCAGGAGTTCGGTCTTTCTCACTTAACGCTTAATGACATTATGCGGGGTATGCCCGAGATCAGAGATCGGGTGGAATACTGCAGATTCACGAATTGCCGCCACTTAAATGAACCTGGCTGTGCGGTTAAGACCGCGGTAGATAAAGGCGAAATTGATCCTGAACGCTATGCTTTTTACAAAGAGCTAGCCGAAAAAGCCATCGCCGCAGAGAAGAACACTTTTTGAAAAAATCATCTCCATGACCTTTCGCCGGTGGAAGCCGGGTATTTTTTCGAGAACCTTTTTCGTACTCTCATCCGCATAATGATTGTCTACACATGTGGTTAGATCAACACTTTTCTTACACTGAGAAATTAAGAGAAATCATCGCGTTAACATGCGATTCTTGTACGAACAATTAGCCTTAAATACCGTATATTAAGTATGAAGAAAAGAAGTGCAGCAAGCAATAAGGGATACAAGATCGTATTAAGAAAAAGTAAGCACATTAAGTGTCAAGACTTTGACTACCAAAATAGTCGTTCACCGACAAAATCATCCAAATGCAGTTTTTGAGCAGACAAATATTTGTTATACAAATTAAAATCTCCTATAACCATTGAAAATGTTGGCTTACCAAATTGGTTTTAAAACTGACAAATGCTTTCTTTCCGTTAGCCCACAAAGGAAATTACATTTATTATTACAAATTATTACATTTTAATTCGAATTATTTTCCACATATATTAAGTTTTTATAAAAATTCGTAAGGCCAATAACGACGGGCTTTCTAGTAATAATCCCTATATATTTTTACTAGGACTTAATTGTTTTTTAAAACAATTATACCGTTTATATGGTATGCATTAATATGGGTTTCTACTTGCCCACCTCGGGAATTCCCGATATGATGAACACATCGAAAACGAAAACACAGTCAGTTTTCAACAGCAAGATTAGAACAGTTACATGGGAGATAGAAAATGTTAAGAACTCGCCGCACACCGAAAGACAGAGCAGCCTTCCCGACCGAATTGCCGTCCGGACTCAGAATTCCTGCCGGTGTCTCTCCTGAAACCTATGCTTCTCACCGAGACGTTTTATCCGTCCTTCTTCTTCGCTTTATGACCAGCCGCCTTCGCGCGATGTATCAGGCTTATGACGGAGATCTGACGCTCTGCCTGGTTCTCGGTGAAATCGCTTCCCGCAATACCGAACGCTTCTATGACGAACGCCGCGGCTACCAGCCCGCTTCCTTCAATGGCCAAAGACAGTACCTGCCCTGCAACGCCCTTTCAATTTCGGACGTTACCGGTATCCCGCGTGAAACCGTTCGCCGTAAGCTCGCCAAGCTCGTTGACCTGGGCTGGATTGAAAAGACTCCTGACGACATGTACGTCATCACCGACCGCATCGGCACCGTCTTTGCCGCCTTTGACGACAGCCAGACTTACGATCTGATGAGAACCAGCGAACAGATCAAGAACGTTCTTCAAAGTTAGTTGACTTAGAAGTAGCTGATTTTTCCAAAGCTTGAATGAATTGACCTCCGAATTTCGGAGGTCTTTTTTATGCTTAGTTTCTGCAAACTACTGCCTGCTGCTGCATTCAGTCTTCAGTCAGGAACATTAGCAAACAGAGTTTCTTTCAGCCAAGTATTCCGTAAGGATCTCAAACGCTACCGGCATCGATTTTTCGTCCTGGATGGAAAAGTCTCCTTTGTGGTGACCGTGGTGGTTGCATCCGAACAAGAAATAGCCGGCTTTTCCTCCGTGTTCTCTTACGCGTCTGATCAGCCAAGTGCAGTCCTCTGAGGCCGGAACAAACCGGATAAAGTTCGTTTTTTCTACTGACTCAATTTGCTCTGTGATTTTGGCCAATCTTTCCAATACTTCGGGATCTGTCTCTAGATTAGCGGCTGAGCCGACTTTTTCTATTTTTGCCTTGACGTCAAAAGCTGCCTCGGTGCCTCGAACGATGCGTTTGACATGGTCAACCATGAATGCATCTAACTCACTCGTGGCGCCGCGGGTTTCAATTTCCATCCGAGCATGAGCAGGTATTACGTTTCGGCTTTCGCCTGCTTCCAGTTTTCCGACGCACACTCGGGTTAATCCGCCGCTGTGTCTCGGAATTCCTGCAATTAAAGTTGCCGCATTGCAGGCGGCCAATAATGCGCTCTTCCCAGCCTCCGGATTTGATCCGGCATGGGCCGGAGCACCTTCGAAACTAACGTTAAGCTTGGTTGTAGCCAGGTAGCCGCCTTCACAGATGCCGACTTCGCCTAACTTGCATTCGGAACCCACGTGGAAACATAAGATTTCATCCACATCGTCGAGAATTCCGCCGTTCGCCACCGCTAATCCGCCTCGAACACCTTCTTCAGCAGGCTGGAAAATGAATTTATATTTTCCTAAGAGGTGCTCTTTGTTTCGAACGACCCATTCTGCCGCCGCCAACAAAATGGACGTATGTGCGTCATGGCCGCAGGCATGCATCACGCCGGGAATCTCTGAAACATAATTGCCTTTGACCGCTTCATGTTCTTCAGCAGATGTTTCTTGAACAGGCACCGCATCTAAATCGGCTCTGATGGCAATCGTAGGGCCGGGTCTGTTCGTGTCTAAGATTCCGACAACGCCTGTATAGCCGCCTGTTTTCTCAATAAATTCTTGAGAAACGCCATGCTCTAAAGCTCGCCCAATCGCCTTCGCCACTGATTTTTCATCTCTTCCTTGAACAGATGGAATATCCAGGAAATCAATACCTAACTGATAGTTGATACCTAAACTTTTGAGGCGATTCGCAACAAAAGATGTCGTTTCGAATTCAGTCCAGCCAAGTTCCGGCCGGCGGTGAATGTGCCGACGATCGTTAAGCATTTGCTCAACCAAAGCAGAATTTTCTTTATCCATTTTTTACCTCAAACGAAATCTAAGGAAGCTCTGCAAAATACGTAATTTTTCCCAATCGCCCTTCGGAGGCTTTA
>ERZ835762.1048-NODE-1048-length-19104-cov-2.883143_pt1 | contig 19104 bp, 16 predicted proteins | sample MGYA00519687_ERZ835762 | MGnify/ENA primary metagenome ERZ835762 (study PRJEB31850, sample SAMEA3708783) | human gut metagenome | biome: human gut; feature: human-associated habitat; material: faeces | place: China | collected 2014 ... | reverse complement strand
GCTCCCCTGCTCCGCGCCGTGGTTTAACCGCACGGGCAGCAGCAAACGGGAAGCGGCGATTATCGGCGGTGGTATTGCCAGCGCGTTGTTGTCGCTGGCGCTATTACGGCGCGGCTGGCAGGTAACGCTTTATTGCGCGGATGAGGCCCCCGCACTGGGTGCTTCCGGCAATCGCCAGGGGGCGCTGTATCCGTTATTAAGCAAACACGATGAGGCGCTAAACCGCTTTTTCTCTAATGCGTTTACTTTTGCTCGTCGGTTTTACGACCAATTACCCGTTAAATTTGATCATGACTGGTGCGGCGTCACGCAGTTAGGCTGGGATGAGAAAAGCCAGCATAAAATCGCACAGATGTTGTCAATGGATTTACCCGCAGAACTGGCTGTAGCCGTTGAGGCAAATGCGGTTGAACAAATTACGGGCGTTGCGACAAATTGCAGCGGCATTACTTATCCGCAAGGTGGTTGGCTGTGCCCAGCAGAACTGACCCGTAATGTGCTGGAACTGGCGCAACAGCAGGGTTTGCAGATTTATTATCAATATCAGTTACAGAATTTTTCCCGTAAGGATGACTGTTGGTTGTTGAATTTTGCAGGAGATCAGCAAGCAACACACAGCGTAGTGGTACTGGCGAACGGGCATCAAATCAGCCGTTTCAGCCAAACGTCGACTCTCCCGGTGTATTCGGTTGCCGGGCAGGTCAGCCATATTCCGACAACGCCGGAACTGGCAGAGCTGAAGCAGGTGCTGTGCTATGACGGTTATCTCACGCCACAAAATCCGGCGAATCAACATCATTGTATTGGTGCCAGTTATCATCGCGGCAGCGAAGATACGGCGTACAGTGAGGACGATCAGCAGCAGAATCGCCAGCGGTTGATTGATTGTTTCCCGCAGGCACAGTGGGCAAAAGAGGTTGATGTCAGTGATAAAGAGGCGCGCTGCGGTGTGCGTTGTGCCACCCGCGATCATCTGCCAATGGTAGGCAATGTTCCCGATTATGAGGCAACACTCGTGGAATATGCGTCGTTGGCGGAGCAGAAAGATGAGGCGGTAAGCGCGCCGGTTTTTGACGATCTCTTTATGTTTGCGGCTTTAGGTTCTCGCGGTTTGTGTTCTGCCCCGCTGTGTGCCGAGATTCTGGCGGCGCAGATGAGCGACGAACCGATTCCGATGGATGCCAGTACGCTGGCAGCGTTAAACCCGAATCGGTTATGGGTGCGGAAATTGTTGAAGGGTAAAGCGGTTAAGGCGGGGTAATGTGCTCTCGCAGTGTTTGCCGGATGCGGCGTGAACGCCTTATCCGACCTACGTGTGACGTGTAGGCCTGATAAGACGCGATAAGCGTCGCATCAGGCATGGTGCTCCAGACGCCGCAACTTACTGCTGTGTCGCCTGCTGAAACAGGTTTTCCCACATATCGGTCACCAGCGCCTGGTCACGCGGCGACAATTCACCGGCACCAATGGCTTTTTCCAGACTCTGGCTAACGGTCGTATGCACCGCCTGAGCGGAGTGGTCATCACCACTTTCCAGTTCTGCGATGGCTAATGTCAGGTGGCCACGCAAATACCCACTGGCAAACAACTCATCATCACTGGCATGGTCAACCATACCGTCGATTAATGCCAGAATGCGTGATTCAAACTCCGCGATCATCTTCTTTCCTCATTGTAAAACGTGGCACCGGCTTCAGTTGAGCGCTTCCGGCCACGGGAACTGTTCCGCCGTAAGTTCCGGCGTGTGATAATAATTTTGTAGTGCTTTAATGAAGCGTGCCGGACGCTCGGGAATGCCATTTGTCAGATAATCCATCACCTGCGCATGTACCCGCCGTTGAAACACCACACGATCCGGTTCGAAGTCGCCTTCCAGATTGTCGCAACTGACGTTAAACGGATATCCCGCCGCCACACAGAACAACCAGTCGAGTGCCTGCGGCTTCACTTCAACATCTTCAAACTGGCTTTGCGTTTGGGCATCACGCCCATCCGGGCAATACCAGTAGCCGAAATCAACCAGCTCACGGCGCGCTTTTCCGGCAATACACCAGTGCGAAATCTCATGAATTGCGCTGGCATAAAAGCCGTGGGCAAAGACAATTCGGTTATACGGTACTTCCGCATCAGCAGGAAGATAGATCGGTTCGTCGTCGCCTTTAATCAGACGGGTATTAAATTCATCGGCAAAGCAGCTATTAAAAATTTCAATCAACTGCTCATAGTGGTGTGTACTGTTCATTAGTTCATCCCCAACCAGTGGAGGATCTCCTGTCCGTGGCTATCGTAAAGTAATTTGGCACTCATCACCGCCGAGACGATAACAATCATCGGGCGGATCAGCTTTTGTCCTTTGCTCAACACCAGCCGTGAACCCATGCGCGCGCCGAGGAACTGCCCCACCAGCATGACAAAGCCCGTCGCCCAAATCACTTTGCCGCCGAGAATAAACAGCAGCAGACCGCCAATGTTTGACGTTGCGTTGAGTAATTTGGCGTGAGCCGTGGCTTTGGCGAGGTTAAATCCGCACAGCGTAACGAAGGCCAGCGCGTAAAACGACCCGGCAGCCGGGCCAAAGAATCCATCATAAAAACCGACGCAGCCACCGGCTATTAACGCGAAGGGTAAACCGTACATCCGGCGCTGGCGGTCTTCTTCACCTAGCTTTGGCATCAGCAAGAAATAGAGGCCGATACAAATTACCAGAATGGGCAAAATCTGCCGTAAGACATCAGCCTGAACGTATTGCACCAGCAGTGCGCCGCTCATTGAGCCGACAAAGGTCATGGCGATATTGAGTTTCTGATCGCTTAAACTAACCACTTTGCGGCGAATAAAGTAGATAGTAGCGGAAATAGAGCCGCCGCAGGCTTGCAGTTTATTGGTTGCCAGCGCATTAGCGGGAGACATCCCCGCTGCCATCAATGCCGGAATGGTGAGTAACCCACCGCCACCGGCAATCGAGTCGATAAATCCCGCCAGCATGGCGACAAAAAAGAGAACTCCCAGCAACAGCGGGGAAACCATAAACAGGCTATTAAACGTTTCCATTAGATCACGTGCTCATCCAGTAGCGCCTGGCAGGAAGGCGGCAACGGAGGCGGTGTCTTCTTCTCAGGCTTTGTTGTTCCCGGTTTTGGAGGTTCAAACCAGCTTTGCAGTTCTGCCCCGCAACCATCGCCTGATGGCGGTAAAGGTTGATCTTCACACTCCAGACTATCGGCAGGGCAACGTAATCGTACATGCATATGCGCGCGATGCTGGAACCAGGGTCGCACTTTGCGCAACCAGTCGCGATCGGTGCCCGCATCAAGGCAAAGTTGTTGTTTAATCGCCGGATTAACAAAAATGCGCGTGACGTCTTTGTCCTGGGCGGCGAGTTTGATCAAGCTGAAAATTTCTGGCTTCCACAGCGTGGAGACAACGTGTTTACCGTCGCGGGAAACTAAGTCCAGTGCTTGCGGGCGCAAGAGCTGCGCGGAGGTCCAGCGAGTTTTCGGCAGTTGCAGAAAGATATCGACATCCAGTCCGGTCTGGTGGCTGGCATGACCGCCGTTGAAACGCCCACCAGCGGGCATCCCCATATCGCCAATCAGCACCGTACCCATGCCCAGATTGCTCACCTGGCTACTCAGACGCTGGATAAACATCACCAGGTCCGGGTGACCGAAATAGCGACGCTGATCGGTACGCATGACCTGATAATGTTCGGACTGTATCGGCAACGTGTCAGCGCCGACGATACAACCATTGGAAAAACTGCCTATCGATTGTGCGCTACCCGGCACAGGTTGGGTTATTTTTTGCCACGGCGTCGCTGCCAGGCTGGCGCTACTGGCAAGCAGGGCCAGCAGCGCAATCGCGGTTTTGTTCATTTTTTACCAGCGTGGAATATCAGTCTTCACATCGGCATTTTGCGCCCGTTGCCGTAACAGGTGATCCATTAAAACGATCGCCAGCATCGCTTCTGCGATCGGCACCGCGCGGATCCCGACACAAGGATCGTGACGGCCTTTGGTGATCATCTCAACTTCTTCGCCAAAGCGGTTAATGGTGCGCCCCGGCACGGTAATGCTGGAGGTCGGTTTCAGCGCCATATGGGCAATGATTTGCTGCCCGCTGCTGATACCGCCGAGAATGCCGCCCGCATGGTTGCTCTGGAAACCGTCTTTGGTGATTTCGTCGCGATTCTGGCTGCCGCGCAGCGCCACCACGTCAAAACCGTCGCCAATTTCCACGCCTTTCACCGCGTTGATGCTCATCAGCGCATGGGCGATGTCGGCATCCAGGCGGTCAAAGACCGGCTCGCCAAGTCCGGCAGGAACGCCACTGGCAACAACGGTGACTTTAGCGCCGATGGAATCGCCCTCTTTTTTCAGCGCACGCATCAACTCGTCTAACGCGTCGATTTTGTCGGGGTCCGGGCAAAAAAACGGATTTTGCTCGACCTGCGACCAGTCTTTGATATCCAGCGGAATGTCGCCCATCTGGGTCAGGCAGCCACGGATTTCAATACCAAATTTCTCGGCGAGATATTTTTTGGCAATAGCTCCTGCCGCCACGCGCATGGCGGTTTCGCGGGCGGAAGAACGTCCACCGCCGCGATAATCGCGCAGACCATATTTTTGTTCGTAGGTGTAATCGGCATGGCCTGGACGGAAAACGTCCTTAATCGCACTGTAATCCTGAGAGCGCTGGTCAGTGTTTTCGATCAACAAGCCAATGCTGGTGCCGGTAGTAACGCCTTCAAAAACACCGGAGAGAATTTTGACCTGATCCGGCTCGCGGCGCTGGGTGGTATAGCGCGATGTCCCAGGACGACGACGGTCAAGGTCATGTTGCAGGTCCGCTTCCGTCAGCGGAATACCCGGCGGAACACCATCGACGATGCAGCCGAGCGCCAGCCCGTGCGATTCGCCGAAAGTGGTTACGCGAAAGAGTTGTCCAATTGTGTTTCCAGCCATCACGGCTCCGTTATTGTTGTGTTTGCGTGTTTACTTAATCTTTATAAATCGCGAAATGTTCACGGGCCGCCAGCAGCTGCTCTTTAGTGAGCATAAACACACCATCGCCGCCGTTATCAAACTCCAGCCAGGTGAACGGAACATCCGGATATTGTTCCATAAGATGTACCATGCTGTTGCCCACTTCACAAATCAGCACGCCATCATCAGCGAGGTAATCTGCCGCGTTACCGAGAATGCGACGCGTCAGTTTCAGGCCGTCGGTGCCAGATGCCAGGCCCAGTTCCGGCTCGTGACGGTACTCATTTGGCAGGTCGGACATATCTTCCGCATCGACATACGGCGGGTTGGTGACGATCAGGTCGTACTGCACTTTCGGCAAATCACGGAACAAGTCGGAGCGAATCGGAATGACGTTGTGGATCAGACCGTGTTCTTCGATGTTCTGTTCAGCAACCGCCAGCGCGTCTGGAGAGATATCCACCGCGTCGACTTCCGCATCCGGGAAGGCATAAGCACAGGCAATGGCGATGCAGCCACTACCGGTACACATATCTAAAATATGCTGCGGTTGCTTGCTGATAAGTCCGGAAAATTTATTGTTGATCAGTTCACCAATCGGCGAGCGCGGCACCAGCACGCGTTCATCGACGTAAAATTCATGGCCGCAGAACCACGCTTTGTTGGTCAGGTAAGCCACCGGAATGCGTTCATTGACGCGGCGGATCACGCGTTCAACAATACGGTGTTTTTCGCTGGAGGTCAGACGCGCGGTGCGCATATCTTCCGGAATATCCAGCGGCAGGTAGAGCGAAGGCAACACCAGCTGTACGGCTTCATCCCACGGGTTATCGGTGCCGTGACCGTACCAGATATTTGCCGCGCTGAAGCGGCTCACCGACCAGCGCAACATGTCCTGAATGGTTTGCAGCTCATTTACTGCTTCATCAACGAAAATTTTATCCACGTATTCCTCCAGGGCATGATCGCAATAATTTCGGCGGCTAGTTTGCCATGAAGATGACGATAAATCAGCATTCACGCGCGGTGAGTGAGGAAAAATACGTTTAAAACGATCGATTGTGCTACGAGTCGGGTAAACTGTAGGAAAATTAGAAATAGAGACAGATAAATGAAAAAGAAAACAACACTTAGCGAGGAGGACCAGGCTCTGTTTCGCCAGTTGATGGCGGGGACTCGCAAGATTAAGCAGGACACAATTGTCCACCGACCGCAGCGTAAAAAAATCAGCGAAGTGCCGGTGAAACGCTTGATCCAGGAGCAGGCTGATGCCAGCCATTATTTCTCCGATGAGTTTCAGCCGTTATTAAATACCGAAGGTCCGGTGAAATATGTTCGCCCGGATGTCAGCCATTTTGAGGCGAAGAAACTGCGCCGTGGCGATTATTCGCCGGAGTTGTTTTTGGATTTACACGGTCTGACGCAGCTGCAGGCCAAGCAGGAACTGGGGGCGTTGATTGCCGCCTGCCGCCGTGAACATGTGTTTTGCGCCTGCGTGATGCATGGGCACGGGAAGCATATTTTGAAGCAACAAACACCGCTGTGGCTGGCACAACATCCGCATGTGATGGCCTTTCATCAGGCACCAAAAGAGTATGGCGGTGATGCGGCTTTGTTGGTGTTGATTGAAGTGGAAGAGTGGCTGCCGCCGGAGTTGCCCTGAATATTAATCGCCGGATGCGGCGCGAACGCTTTATCCGGCTCAAAAATCTACAACATATTCAAAATATATGTGAAGCGACAGGTTGAATCGATCGGTTGTCGGTCAGTGGTATCTACTCGCAAAATCATATCGTGTAGCTGTTTGTCGGTAACTGGATGCTGTTGTGGTGTCACCGTTACTTTGTTGTTGTCACATCCAGAAAAAGAAAAGGACATCTGCTGCGAGACATAGCGACAATAGGCACCGTCTTCATCAAATTTGCTGCCATCACACAGCCTGCCATCTTTCATCAGGAAGGTAGATAGAGTTTGTTCAATAATGTTACCTGTAGATTGTAGGCGCACGACTTTATCGTGAATAACACGCTCCTCATTCCATGACACATCATAAGGATCAAGAGGAATGGGATCACAACTGGACTGGACCGTTTGAGGGCCAACATAGGTGAACGGTGCCAGTCTTGATGTCGAATAACTTTTTATTTTGGTACTGACAATCCATGGGCATCCCCCTACCGCTGCATCAACAACGATTTTCATCGGTTCTCTGCCACATTCCAGAGAACCATTCCCGACATCATTGATACCAGGACAATACGAATCATCAACAATCGTTGACTCGTTAAAAAAAATGTGCGGCGCAGGAACCCCAGCAGGTCCACTCCATTCTCTAAGTGGAACTTCACCCGTACGAGCGATTAAATCATCGGAATAATAGCGACCATAATAAACGCCACTGAGTGTCGCGACAGTTAACTCAACTTCTATCTGAGAATTCCAACCATAAGTTGCGTAATAAACGATAACGTTGTCGAAAGTGTCCCCTAGTTTTGCCTGCGTTGCGGTCAATCCACACAGCGACAAAATTAAACCTAACAGTAAGCGCATTTTTTTCATTTTAAATATACTCAAACGTTGCGGTCAGGCTGGCAGTGAAATCGCCAATGGTTACATCACGGCCGCTTTTCGCCTGTAGCCAGGCTCTGAAATTGATATCGTTATTGCCATTGGTTAGCGCAAAGGTCGCCCCATTTGTATTGTTGATGGCAACCTGCGTTCCGTCGGTTTTTTCCATGCCAATTCCCACTCCCTGAGCGGTTGATGACGTATCCAGTGCCAGAAAACCGGGTTGTTCGCTGTCTTCTACCCCCGTGAGCGTGACTTTTACGTTGTATCCCGCCGGCCCTTTGCAATCTTTCAGCTTAAAGACTACGGGTACACGAGCGGACTGGCCTGCAACGTTCAAATCCTGACGACTGACCGTGGGAAAGCGCACCTCTGCCAGATATTGGCCATCCACCACCAGCGCACAGGATTTACTTAATAAATTACCGGAGAAATGCAGATTATTATCTGCCGCGAATAACGTGCTACTCATTGCCAATATCAGCCCCGCTAACAGGACGTAACCACCGGACTGAATCATTGATTTATTCATTGATAATCCACCCGTAAAGTAGCGTAAGCCGAAAAATTCGTATCGCTTAACACAGCATCACTCGCTTTTACCGGTACGGCCTCCAGCTTCGGCTTTTGCGTAAAATCAGTGGCGTTGATAGCAAGCGGAGTATTGAGTTTAAAACGCTGACCATCGTGCTGAAGCTCGATACCAAAACCGGGTACATCAGTTTCAATTGCTGCATCATTAAAACTGGTTTGTGTACCAGTCCAGGTGAGGGTCATCTCCCAATCTGGATGACGGGTCGTCGAGTCACAAGTGAGTTCATATGGCACCTCTTTTCGACCATAGTTGCCGTCGATATCGTCGATAACGAGATCGCGAAATTCGACTTCAATGGTTTTACCACCGCTGATGCTACAGGTTGGCGGTGACAATAATGTCCCGTGAAAGGTGATGTCTTCATCAGCGGCATGAGCTATGGCGCTACTGACACAAAGCAGGATTAAGAAAGTCTTTCTCATTGATAGTCCACCACCATGGTCAAACTGGCGTTAAACTCGCCCGCAGCAAGTTGCGCCCCGCTTGCCTTCACAGGTACAGCCTTCAACTGTGGCTGGTTATTGATATTAAATGGCGTCCAGCTATTTTCACCGACGGCAAACAATGAGTTATCGGCGCTATTTTCTATCCGAATGCCCAGCCCGGTGATATTGGTACTGAGTACCGTTTCGCCGTTAATCGTTGACGTATTGCCCTTAAGTTGCATCTGCAAGTCGTTAGCAAGACTGCTTGCGCAGTTCAACGTGTATTTCGCATCTTGCCGATAATTGGTGCCATCAACGTTATCAGCAATCATATTGCCGAACTCTACCTGGCTGCCCTTGATTGAACAGGGTGGCGGAGCATCGACCAACACCCTCAGCGTTAAATCCACGGGCTTACTGTCAGCCATAACAGTGAAACTACAGCAACTGAATAGCAACAACCCTGCGCCCACTACAAACTTGTGACTCATAACTCCCCCCGGCATCAGCCTTTACGGCTCTGCTCTTCATCCACCTGGCAACTGTTGCCATTGCACTTGAAGAACAACGGCATCCGTGCGCCAAAGTCGTTGACGTAAGTCAGTACCGGTACGCTATCCATTTTCACATTCAGAGGTACTGTGGTTTTCGGCTCAATGACCAGAGGCGAGAAGCCCGCAGCCGGATTACCCTTTTTCTGCGCACTGGCGTTGCTGATGATCACGTAGTACGGCGTTGGGTTATTGACGGTAAATGCCTGACCGCTGCGGGTGAGCGTCACCTTGTGCTGCCACGGACTTTTCATACTGACCTTTTCCAGCGCCTTTGGTCGCCAGAACAACTTGATACGCGTTTGCAGCGCGATTTGCAGGGTGTTGGGCTTGTTTGATTTTGGCGGGATCTCGCGCACGTTAAAGTAGAACATGCTTTCACGATCGGCAGGCAATTTGTTGATATCCGGCATGCCCTGCACTTTTACCTGCCCGTTCATCATTGAATCGATGCGTTGCACTGGCGGCAGCACAGTTAACGGCGAGGTGATCTTGTTACCCTTTTCATCTTCAATCCAGCTTTGAGCCAGATAAGGGAGTTTCGGATCGTTATTACGCAGCGTCACGCTGATTGATTTGTCGCTTTCATTAAATATCAAACGGGTACGATCTGGCGTTACAGACGCCAGGGCAGACAAACTGGTAGCGCTAAGCAGTAACGCCAGCGTCATAGCACCCAATTTGGCAGAGCAAAGTAAATCAGACATGGATCATTCCTTAATCACGTTATTGGTTAGCTGAAACAGAAACAGAGGGATCGGTGGGTGTCACCTGTTGCGTCTGCTCCTGAATGACAGGCTTTATGTCATCAGGAACAACCGGCGCGACGTTGCCTTTATGCTGGCATGGCAGTAACAAGCCGTTAAACAGATCAGCGGGTAACGGGTCCGGCAAGTTGATATCGCAATGCGCAACTCCACTCCAGAACACGCTCATATGTTCGCCAGGTTTCACCCCAGCCAGATAAACATTGCCGTCATCATCGACAAGGCCCACTGTCTGCTCGTTATCATTTTTCACTTCTGCACCAAACGGTGGATGACTGCCATCTTGTAAACGCAGCACAGCCATCGCTTTTTGACCACTGATGACAGCAAATTTGCGGTAGCCAATGGCTCCTTCAGGTAGCGTGGCTTGCACAACCGACTGGGTTGCTTCGGCGTTTTCCGGCAATTTGTTGAGGTCGATATACGCCTGATTGCGGTAATAGTTGTTAACGTCAGAAACGACGGCTTTACCAAACATATTGGTATAAACAGCAGCCCCGTTACCTTCCACCGGAACATCGGCAACACCATCGACATCAATCAACAGGCGCGTCCCGCCCATATTCTGGGTACGGTGAAGTGCGCCGCCGTGGGTAGTAAGCGTTGCGCCGCCCTGTAACGACAAGCCCGCAGAGGTGTATTGCCCTTCATGGTAGTTCGCACTGAGGTCAACCTGCGCCAGCGAACCATCATGGCTGTAGTAGCCATCAACGCTGGTGTGTTTGTCACTGGTGCCGACGTTCAACTGATAGTGAGTCGCGTCATCGACACGGCTAAAATAACCGACCTGGCTGCTGTCCGTCCCACTGCCATAGTTGCCGTTATAGCTAACGGTACTGTTGTCGCCCCACGGCATACTGAGCGAAATGTACATGCCCTTATCCGCCCGGTTGTCATACTCGTAGCGGTAGCCAGTCAGGGAAACGCTCATATTACGAATGCTGCCCATATTGAAATAGTGGGAGAGCATGATGTTGTAGTTTGTCTGCTCCTCACGATCCCAGTAGGTATGGCGGGTATAGTTGAGATAAACCGAAACACCCGCATCGCGGAAGTTCTGGTTATAAGTGGCGGTGTACATCTCTTTGTCGTTGCCCGTACGGACCATTTCGCTGTCACTGGCATCCAGATACTCGCTCATGGTCATAAAGTTCTCTTCCGAGAAGCGATATCCAGCGAAAGTGACGCGGCTGTTGAGCTGGTCAAAGTCTTTGGAATAACTCACACGGAAGGAGTTACCGTCCAGCGAACCTTTGCCATAAGCGGTGTCTTTATCCAGTTTGGTATGCGAATGAGTAACATCAAACGCGACCGCGCCGAAGGTAGACAAATCGCGACCGACGCCCAGCGCCGCAGACTGATAGTTTTCATCACCCAGCGCACCGCCATATAACGACCAGCCGTTAGCAATCCCCCAGGAAGCTTCAGCACCAGAGAAAAATCCCCCCTCGACATGGTGGCCCCACTCTTGCGGACGTCCCATCATGATCTTATAGCGAACCTGGCCTGGGCGAGTGAGGTATGGCATCGAGGCGGTGCTGATGTCATATTCCTGTACTTGGCCGTTCTGTTCTTCAATGCGAACGTGCAGCGTACCGGAGATAGAATCACCAAGATCCTGAATACGAAACGGTCCAGCCGGAACCTGCGTTTCGTAAATCACACGCCCCATCTGGCTGACGGTCACTTTTGCTGTGGTGTGTGCCACGCCGGAAATGTCTGGCGCGTAGCCGCGCAGGTTGGGAGGCAACATTTGATCGTCAGTGCTGACACTGCCACCAACATAATTAAAACCGTCGAAAATATCGGAATTGAGGTAATCTTCGCCCAGCGCCAGTTTGGCTTTTAATGACGGTAACGCCCGCCAGGCATAATAGCGACTCCACTCCCATTTTTTTTGTGTGTCATCGCCGCTAAATTCCTCGTCATCATCATTACTGCGGGTATGTTGATAGTTGGTCTGCCAGTCAGCGCGCATACGCCATGGCCCCAGGTTAACCCCGACCGTCCCGTTGCCGCTGATCTCGTTACTGTCATCGCCGCCATTTTCTTCGTGTCGTGTTTGCGCAGTGATGCTGTAGTCCGCAATGATCCCGGAGATGCCATCATCCCAACGAGAAGGTGGATCCCAGTCGGGCCAGGTATATTCGAGGTAAGCCTGCGGTAGTGAAATGACTAATGCGGACTGGCTTAAATCAGCCTTAATTTCCATGCCTTCCAGTTGACCGGGCTTCAGGCATTTACCATCGTGGCTCCATTGCAGATTTTTCGCCACGTCTTCTTTTAAACCAAACTGCACCACCAGTTCCGGTGTCAGACAAGCATAGCTTTTGCTAACGTCATCTTCACCAGCATACCAGTAAATATCGTACTCTTCCGCCAATGGCTGTTTATTTAGTTGAACCTGTAAATTGTATTTTCCGGGCTCAACATATCCCTGGCTGGAAAAACGCTTCAGATCAATTTTTGTGTCGCCTTTTAATTCCAGAAAACGGGAATCAAACTGAATGTCGTCTTCAGCCCAGACACTGCTATAACTCCCTGACATTGCCAGCGCAATGCACCACGGAAGTATCCGTAATCGAAAAAGAGAATGGTCAGGCATACACGTTTCTATCCGTTTTTATTCTTGTTCGGTCAAAATCCATTTAAATCCCCCCATAGCGGTGTCGCTATGGGGGTATGCCTTACAGGTAAGTAATCTGGAAGGTGGTATTTGCTTCGAAATTACCCAGATCTGGCGCATCAGCTGCGCCGACCAGCCAGGCTTTAAAGTTCAGTGTCTGCTTCGCTTTGCCTTTATTAGTGGCAGTGTCTTTCATGATTTTCTGGTCGATACCCATGCCACTTTTGTAAGAGGTCCCCAGAGAGTCACCGATTGCCAGGCTAACGTTGTTAAATGCCGCACCGGTATCGGTATTGAAAATGGTGTAATAATTGCCGCTATTTGCAGAAGAAACGGTACCAGTAAAGGTAGTGGTCATTGTTTCCTGAGTATCAAATACGCAATCTTGCAGGCGAATCTGGAAATTTTTCGGCGTGGTGGTGCCGTTATTTTTCAGTTTTTCGGCACCGATATCACCCATATCAACTTCCAGTTTGTGATCGTCCGGAACGATAGAACACACTGAGTCTTCAATGGTGCCGTAAAAACGTGCAGTACCGTTGTTACCCGCAGCGATTGTTGCCGTAGAGGTGAACGCGCCCATCACCATTGCCGCAGCAATAGCTGTTTTAACAAACTTACTCATTATTTGTCCTTAAACTATAAATAATTAAAATATAAACATTGCAATACATTGATTCAGTCAATAGCCAATGTTTATACCCAGCCATTGAATACGGCATGCGATCCAAAAAACAGGTCGTATAAAATGTATTCGTTGGTATGGGGTCGAATAGTGATGTTTTCACTCCCCTGATTCAATTTAATTTTACTAATGAGTAAATGTAGATTTAATTAATATATTGATAGGGGAAAGATTATCTTAAGGATCTTCTAAAAAAACACGAAATATATATTTAGAAAAAACAGGAAGCATATCAACAATGAATGCCAATAGCTTAAAAAACAAACAATGAACATATAATGCGATTGGCATTAACCCGCTTTTGTCGATATAATATATAAACACTATAGCCAGAATTTAATCAAGTTTCAATTACGTCCTGCCTGATTATTCAACTCTATTTTCTCCATTATCTGTATTAATAAATGATAATGAGTGTCAAACAGACATTATTCATTTCAACATGTAACTTTGGGCAAAATCAAGATACGCGCAAAAGAATACTTTCCGAATGAAAGTAGAAGGTGTTTTATTTATAGATGGGGGAGAGTCTTCGATAGTAGTGAGGTTGACAAACATCCGCGGCCTGATGAGCAATTATGCCCAATGAATCTACCTCATTGGGCATAATCAGGAACTCATCAGATAGCTTTTGCCATCTTCAGATTACACGGGCTCATCTGCCAGTTGAATGTGCCGTTTCCGCTTTCATCAAGCGTTACGCTGGCAATGGCCGAGGTGGTAAACATAGGCGGCGTTTCGCCCGGACATAACTCGGCAACCAGATACCCGACTAACGGTAAGTGAGAGATCACCAGTACCGAAGCAACACCTTCATTGGTCAACGCCTGCAAATAGGCACTGACCAGACCAACATCGCCGCAGGGCGTTAACTCCGGCAGAACTTCTGCACTGGAAGGCAGGTTCAGACAATCCCCTACTTCTTCCAGTGTTTGCTCGGCTCGCAGGAACGGGCTCACCAGAACGCGTTCGATTTCCACTTTTTGACCTTTCAGCCAGTTCGCCATCAGGCGAGATTCGTCACAACCATTAGTGGTCAGAGGACGAACCGAATCACTGGCGGCATCGAGGGCTGCGTCGCCGTGACGCATGATAAAAACTTGCATATTGCACCGCTTTTGTTAACCAGATTCGCCCGTTTTCTTTCATCTGAAACCAGAGAAAGAAAACGGTGGCCGGCATTGTGCCTTATCCATTCACCGAATGAAACGCTGTTTTTTACCTCAATGGCGTAAGTATAGTCAATATGCGTTTACATTTTGACCAACACTCCGCCATTCAGCGCGGATTCATATAGCTTTGACCTTCTTATTGCAGGTCAGTTGCAGTTGTTTTCCAAAAACTTTCCCCACGCGCGCCCATCTCGACCAAACGCTCGCAAGGGGTAAAACGGGAACCATACTGCGTGGCAAGTCGTTGCATTATTGCAACCACTTCGCCCGCGCCGAGAGAATCGATATAGCGGAACGGTCCACCGAGAAATGGCGGAAAACCAATGCCAAATACCGCGCCAATATCCCCGTCACGCACGCTACGAATAACCTGCTCATCAACACAACGTACTGCTTCATTCAGCATCAACATCACACACCGTTCAGCAACCTGCGGTGCGGAGAGTCGCCCCTGCCCTTGTGCGCCAATGAGCGGGTAAATGGCGGGATCGACCTGTTTTTTGCTTTTACGCCCTTTCTGACCATAAAGATAGAAACCCCGACCATTTTTTCTGCCTTTGCGATCGTCGTTCAAAATTGAAGAAACAACATTTGCAGGCGCGCTAAAACGTTCTCCATAAGCGGCTTCCAGTACAGGAATAATTTTAGTCCCGGTGTCGATTCCTACCTCATCCAAAAGTTGGATTGGACCTACCGGAAAACCAAATTTCACTAGCGCGGCATCAATGTGCTCTACCCGTTCACCTTCGGTCAGCATGCGGATAGCTTCATTAATGTAAGGCGCTAAGATGCGATTGACGTAAAACCCGGCTTTGTCACGCACGACAATGGGCGTTTTGCCCTGTTTTTTCGCCAGTTTTACCGTGGTGGCGATGGCTTGCGCCGATGTACCCGCATGAGGAATAATCTCCACCAGCGGCATTTTTTCCACCGGACTGAAGAAATGCAGGCCAATAACTTGCTCAGGTCGCGTGGCGTGAGCGGCGATATCACCAATCGGTAAAGATGACGTGTTCGAAGCAAATATGGTATGAGCGGCGCAATTTTGCTCCACTTCCGCCACCATCTGTTGTTTTAATTCGAGATTTTCAAACACTGCTTCAATAATCAGATCGCGATGGGCAAAGCCGCGATAGTCCGTCGTTCCGGAGATTAATGCCAGCTGTTTGTCACGTTCGCTGGCTTTGAGATGACGACGGCGAACTTTGCCCTCCAGCTGATCCCAACTGTACTTCAGCGCATGATTTATGCCCTGCGGGTTGATATCTTTAATTCTGACCGGAATCCCCGCTTTACAAGCAGTGACATAAGCAATACCGCCGCCCATCAAGCCACCACCTAAAATCCCCACGCTGTTTAATGGCGCAGGCGGCGCATCACTGCCGGGATCTTTCTTCACGTCCGTACTGGCAAAAAAGATACTACGCAAAGCTTGCGATTGTGGCGTCATCGCCAGTTCACCAAACGCCCGTGCTTCAGCGTCATAGCCACTGCTGGTGCCCTGCGCTAATCCCGTTTCAACAACCTCCAGGATGCGTTCTGTCGCCGGATAATTGCCTTGAGTTTTGTGTTCTGTTTTCTTGCCGACCATTTTGAATAGCAGCGCACGACCTAACGGCCCCGCCAGAATACGCTCGCGTACAGGTAGAGGGCGGGAAGATGGGCGATCCTTCTTCGCCAGCTCAACAGCGGCTTCCAGCAAAATGGAGTGCGGAACAACGTCATCCACCAGCCCCAGCTTTAATGCCTGTTTCGCCCGAAGTTGTTTTCCGGTGAGGATCATCTCTAATGCTGTGCTGATGCCTATGAGACGCGGTAAACGCTGGGTGCCTCCTGAACCGGGTAACAATCCAAGTTGTACTTCAGGCAAACCGAGCACCGTTTTAGGATCGTCAGTACAAACGCGACCGTGGCACGCCAGCGCCAACTCCAGCCCACCACCCAGGCAAGCGCCATGAATAGCCGCGATAACCGGAATGGGCAAAGCATGAATCTCCGCCATCAACTGTTGGCCCTGCCGCGCCAGAGCTTCCGCTTCTTGCGCCGTTTTGCAGTTGCCGATCATGTTGATGTCTGCGCCAGCAATGAAGTTGTCCGGTTTAGCGGAGACAAACACCACGCCTCGCAACTCTTTGTTTTCACGGAGTTGCTTAATAATGGCGCGCACCTGCGAGGCAAACTCCGCCTTCAGGGTATTCATTTTCTCACCCGGTACGTCGATGGTGATAACGGCAATGTTGTCCAGACGAACATTAAGGGTAAACGCTGATGTCATTTCCATTATTCCGCCTCCAGAACCATTGCCGCGCCAAGCCCACCGGCAGCACAGGCGGTAACTAAACCAAATCCACCGCCGCGACGGCGAAGTTCATGCAATGTCTGGGTAATCATCCGCGCGCCGGTCGCCGCGAAGGGATGCCCGTAAGCAATCGAACCGCCAAGCACGTTAAATTTGCTATCGTCCACTTCGCCAGTGGCATGTGCACGCCCCAGTGCTTCACGAGCAAAACGTTCACTACCCAGCAACTGAATATTCGCCAGCGTCTGAGCTGCAAAGGCTTCGTGCATATCGATCAATGTCAGATCGCTCATCGTCAAACCGGCACGCTCCAGCGCCAGCGGTGTTGACCAGGCTGGACCGAGCAACATGTCCTGCCAGACATCAATCGCAGTAAATGCGTAGCTGCGCAGATACCCCAGCGGCACCAGCCCTAATTCTTTCGCCCGGGATTCAGTCATCAGGATCACCGCTGCCGCGCCATCGGTCAGCGGCGTACTGTTTGCCGCCGTTACCGTTCCGTGTTTGCGATCAAACGCCGGGCGCAGCTTTGCGTAATCGGCAAGCGAGGAATTACCGCGAATATTGTTGTCTTCGACAAGCGGTTGTTTATAAGGAGGGATAAAGGCAGTCATCACCTCTTCTTTGAGTTTTCCGTCTGACCATGCCTGAGCGGCACGCTGATGCGAACGGTGTGCTAATGCATCTTGCTGTTCTCGGGTGATGCCGTAGGTTTTCGCCATTTGCTCTGCGGTGTCGCCCATCCGCAAGCCGGTAGAATATTCTGCTACCGCAGGCGGTACGGGCATTAAGTCGCGCAAACGCAGGCGAGAGAAGAGTTTCAGTCGCTGGCTCATGGTTCGAGCTTTGTTGACATCAACCAGCACGCGCGCCAGTTTTTTACTGACGCCAATTGGCAATACCGAAGAGGAATCTGCCCCACCGGCAATCCCCGCTCGGATAGTTCCCGCCATCAGGCTTTCTGCGACGTTTGCAACTGCCTGGAAACTGGTAGCGCAAGCGCGGCTGACGCTGTAAGCATCGGTATGCACATTCATTCCCGTACCGAGAACAATTTCACGCGCAATGTTGGGGGCTTCTGGCATTTGTACGACCTGACCAAAGACCAGTTGTTCAATCACTTCAGCGGGGATCTCGCTGCGTGCCAGCAGTTCGCCTACCACCATCTTCCCTAAATCAACCGCGGGAATGCCATGAAAAGCCGTCGCCTGACGGGCAAAAGGCGTACGTAAACCGCTAACAATGGCGATACGATCGCCCTGGCGGGTAACCAGCGGTAAAACCTGACCCATAACACTCCCCTGTAAAAAAATAAATAAAGTGGTCTGACCTGATCATAGTCTTAACCATTTTTTTACATTTAGCCAAGTGGAGAAAAGGGAAAGTGGGAGCTATGACACAGAGAGAAAAGAAGAAGAGAAAAGAAAACGCCCCTGCCAGCAACTGACAGGGGCGTACGTACCCGAGAGGAATTAACGCAGACCCAGCTGGAAAATCAGCATTTCAGCTTCGCAGGCAAAAGTGAAATCGATATCCAGGCGCACACCGTCAGACTCTTCAGTGAAAGTCGGGGTGATTTTGCAAGGTTCAGATTCCACGCTACGGGCTTTCTCAGTCAGCGCCGCCAGCGTTTGTTCTGCTTCTGCGCGGTTTGCAAACACGCGGCTGTAAGACGCGGTGCAGTCGGAGTTGTCCATAATGGTGCCAACATCCATACAGCAGCAAACCGGGGTTTCATCAGCACTACATTTACTCATCGTTGATTTCCTCTGTATGTGCACCCAAGGTGCCAGATAAACGTTGTGGATATTTTACGCTTCCGGAAAGTGCTGCTCCAGTTGTTAATTCTGCAAAATCGGATAAGTGACCGAAATCACACTTAAAAATGATCTAAAACAAAATTCACCCGAATCCATGAGTGCGCCACCTCCAAATTTTGCCAGCTGGATCGCGTTTCTTAGATCATATTTGAAAAAAGATAGAAACATACTTGCAACATTCCAGCTGGTCCGACCTATACTCTCGCCACTGGTCTGATTTCTAAGATGTACCTCAGACCCTACACTTCGCGCTCCTGTTACAGCACGTAACATAGTTTGTATAAAAATAAATCATTGAGGTTATGGTCATGAGCCAGAAAACCCTGTTTACAAAGTCTGCTCTCGCAGTCGCAGTGGCACTTATCTCCACCCAGGCCTGGTCGGCAGGCTTTCAGTTAAACGAATTTTCTTCCTCTGGCCTGGGCCGGGCTTATTCAGGGGAAGGCGCAATTGCCGATGATGCAGGTAACGTCAGCCGTAACCCCGCATTGATTACTATGTTTGACCGCCCGACATTTTCTGCGGGTGCGGTTTATATTGACCCGGATGTAGATATTTCTGGGCGTTCCGATTTAACGGGCCAGCGTGCTGATGCAGATAATATTGCACCA
>ERZ835762.1043-NODE-1043-length-19239-cov-3.128336_pt1 | contig 19239 bp, 16 predicted proteins | sample MGYA00519687_ERZ835762 | MGnify/ENA primary metagenome ERZ835762 (study PRJEB31850, sample SAMEA3708783) | human gut metagenome | biome: human gut; feature: human-associated habitat; material: faeces | place: China | collected 2014 ... | reverse complement strand
CATTTGCCGCAGTGGCGTTAATTGTGGTTATCATGGTGCATATCTACGCCGCCCTTTGGGTGAAAGGCACGATTACCGCCATGGTGGAAGGATGGGTTACCAGCGCCTGGGCGAAGAAACATCACCCGCGCTGGTACCGTGAGGTCCGCAAGACAACGGAAAAGAAAGCTGAATGAGTATTCGCATAATCCCGCAAGATGAGCTGGGTTCAAGCGAGAAACGTACGGCGGATATGATTCCGCCGTTATTGTTCCCTCGGCTCAAGAATTTATACAACCGCCGCGCCGAGCGTCTGCGCGAGCTGGCAGAAAATAATCCTCTGGGTGATTACCTGCGCTTTGCTGCGCTTATCGCCCACGCCCAGGAAGTGGTGCTGTACGACCATCCGCTGGAGATGGATCTGACTGCGCGCATTAAAGAAGCCAGCGCACAAGGCAAGCCCCCGCTGGATATTCACGTTCTGCCGCGTGATAAGCACTGGCAAAAGCTGCTGATGGCGCTGATTGCTGAGCTGAAACCTGAAATGAGCGGCCCGGCGCTGGCAGTGATTGAGAATCTGGAGAAGGCATCGACTCAGGAGCTGGAAGATATGGCCAGCGCGCTGTTTGCCTCTGATTTCTCGTCCGTCAGCAGCGATAAAGCGCCGTTTATCTGGGCTGCACTGTCGCTCTACTGGGCGCAGATGGCCAATCTGATCCCCGGCAAAGCCCGCGCTGAATACGGCGAGCAACGTCAATATTGCCCGGTTTGTGGTTCTATGCCGGTGTCCAGCATGGTGCAAATTGGCACCACTCAGGGGCTACGTTACCTGCACTGCAACCTGTGTGAAACTGAATGGCACGTAGTGCGCGTAAAATGCAGCAACTGCGAGCAGAGCGGCAAACTGCATTACTGGTCGCTGGATGACGAACAGGCCGCGATTAAAGCCGAAAGCTGCGATGACTGCGGCACTTACCTGAAAATTCTCTATCAGGAAAAAGATCCAAAAATCGAAGCCGTAGCAGATGACCTCGCCTCTCTGGTACTGGACGCACGAATGGAGCAAGAAGGCTATGCCCGCAGTTCCATCAACCCGTTCCTGTTTCCGGGTGAAGGAGAGTAATCTCTGACGTTTTCCGGGTGGCGCAGGTCGCCCGGATTACAGCTCATAGGGTGTGACGACACCATCTCTCGTATTCCGCGTTACCACCTCAAGCTATGCCGCCAGTGCCGGTTTGGCCTCAATTTACCCACCACCACATCAATAAGGTTATGGGCATGAGACTGATGACAAGCGTAAGATTGCCTGATGCGCTGCGCTTATCAGGCCTACCAATAAACTGCAATACATTGAATTTATACGACTTTGTAGGCCGGATAAGGCGTTCACGCCGCATCCGGCATGAACAACGCGCACGTTGTCAGCAATCTGATTGACATCATTTTTTCCCATTACCATTCCTCGCGCAGCTTACGCTGATATTCGACACCATCTTCCTCACACCCTTGCCAGATGCCAGGAACACTGGTTCTTGCTGTTTGCGATTGATTTATCAGGTATTGATCTACCGCTTCCCTTAATAGGTCCGCACGAGGAAGATTACGCTGCACCTCGAGATCATCAAGTTGCTTAATCACCTCATTCGATAAATCGAGTAAAATTCTGCCCATATCTATACCTGCCAGAGAGTTCATAAATATCTCGCCAATATCATTTTTGAATCTATGGAGAGAAAAGTACCCTTGCCGAATCTTTAAAGAAAGCTCATTTACGCATCATTTTTTATTTTTGCGAGGCGTTTTCCAGATATGATGTAACAGTTGCAGTTATTATAAGTTCAAGTAAAACAGCCTTGTATTAATACCAGAATAAGGGCATCTGTTTTTTATATTCAAGAATGAAAAATTTTTGTCATTCCTTATGCTCCTTACACTGATCATCAACACCAACTACCTCCCCCTTTTGCCTGCCTCCCTTTGCTTTACGCACCGGGAATTGCTGACGTTCCAGATATTGCTCTACCGCTTCGCGTAAAATTGCAGATCGTGAAACCTTACGCCAGCCCCGAAGCTTGTTCAGCCGTTTAATTGCCTCTTCTGATAAATGAAGAAAAACCGTATTCATCGCCATTACCAATACCTTACATATATTACTCATTAATGTATGTGCGAAAATTACGCCGGAAAATCATTTAAAAAAAGCGGATTTTTGCATGTTGTTTTGTTTTTGCGAGGCGTTTTCCAGAAATAATAAGAGTGTTGCAGTTGTTTCATTTATTACTCAAAAATGGTTTAGTTATCGCCCAGGATGAATTATGGGTGCTATGAATATATTATATTCAGAGATATTTATTTGCATAATCTGAATGGTGTAGCCGAAAAACGTCAGCATCCTAACAGCACCAGGATTTAAGGTGAAATTAATCTTTCATCACAGACCGGTCAGTACTGCCACCAACCGGTCTTTACTTGCTCATCGTTATAATTTTGTTGGTAACAGTTAGGGAAAGTTGTTTTTCTAAATTAACAACAGAATAACTTTCTTGTTTAATGAGATTAATATTGGCAACCATTATAGCCTCCTTCCCACGGTTTAAGAGCAAACATACAACATAATTATTCATAACATACAGAGCAGTAAATGAATGATACTGACAATGATGCTAGTCCATTATCTTTGCATAATATTTGTTAGCTATAGATTTTAAAAATATTTATGAGAAAAGTATGGCACCAGAGGGGGTTTTGACTATCAAAAATCGCTCAAACATGAACTAAGATGATGAATTAAGCATTATCTGCGATAATTGCCACTCAGTTCTACAAATAATATTTAAATGCTCCTGAACAGTGATGTAGCAAGACACGTATGGAGCCAACGAAGAATAAAAATTTATAGAGTTCTTATTTAATATAACCGAAATAGCCAAGGACTAATATAAATGACCTGAATGAGAGAGGCAGCACCGCCCCTCTCCATCAGCTACTCTTCTTCGTTCCCGCCCTCTTCATACGGGCCAAATGGCTTCGCGGGCAGAACGATATACGTGCCTTCAAACACTGCACCCGGCGTCTCGTCGCCAAAGATTTCGACCTGCATCTGCACCCGTGCTTTTCGTCCGCGCGCCAGACGGTCGAGATCGCCGCTTAAGGCACCGAGGTCGGCTACCGCATGAGGTTTACCGCTAATCGGCTTGCTGTAGCGGATATGCGCATCCGCAAGAATAATCGTTCCGCCGAGGTGGCGTTCACGCAGCATCAGCCAGATAAGTCCCCAACCGGTGAGCGTCGCCAGTGAGAATAAACTCCCGGCAAACAGCGTATGGTGCGGATTCTGATTGCCGGTTTCTGGCATGGTAGTGATAAATTTTTGCCCGGTATATTGCTGAATGCGCACGCCCATTTTTTCACTAAGCGGGATATGTTCGTACCACGCCTGTTGCAGCTGCGCGCACCAGTCGCCGCGATGCAAAATATCATCCAGAGTGGCGACGGGCTTAATCATCAAAAAATGGCGAATCGGCGTGGTGGTTGGCGTGGTGATTTCTCCCTGATTAACAAACCCCAGCTTGGCGAAAAACTCCACCGCGTCTTCACGGGCGCTACAGGTCACGCGCTTAACGCCTTCCTGACGCGCCACCGACTCCAGGGTCATCGCCATCAGCGTTCCTAACCCTTTGTCCTGCACGTCCGGGTGAACGGCCATAAAGCGAATGGACGCTTCATTGTCGGCATTAATATACAGTCGGCCTACCGCCACCAGATTACCCTGCTCGTCGACGACCATCTGGTGATGCGCCATCGCATCCCACGCGTCGCGTTCCGAACCTTTTGGTTGATGCAGGGGCTTACGCAACATTTCCCAGCGAAACTGATAGTAACGCTCTAATTCTTCTTCTGTTTGTGGAACCCGAAGGTGATACATAGCGATACTCTCTCTTGTTTCCCGTGACAACCCTGGAAGCTGGCTCATACCTGCAACCAGAATGTCACGGGGCCATCATTGACCAGCGATACCTGCATATCCGCAGCGAAGCGTCCTGTTTGCGTGTTCATCTCTTGCTGACGGCAGCGTTCGACGAAATAGTCATATAACGCCTCTGCGCGATCCGGTGATGCACCTTTGGAGAAACTTGGGCGCATCCCCCGTTCGGTATCTGCGGCGAGGGTAAACTGGGAAACCACCAGCACACTGCCGCCCGCCTGTTGCACGTTGAGATTCATCTTGCCTTCGGCATCGCTAAAGATGCGGTAGCCGAGCACACGCTCGCACAGACGGTTTGCTTTCTGTTCGTCGTCATCCTTTTCGACACCCAATAACACCAAAAGTCCCGCGCCAATTTCGCCCGTCACTTCTCCCTCCACGGTGACGCTGGCACGGGTTACGCGTTGAATTAATGCAATCATGGTTCGTCGTCTTCTTCTTGTTCAGCAGCTTGTTTTAGTTTGCGGTATTCCCCGAGAGTGACAGTAATTTCCGCGCCAAGCAAGACGATACACCAGGTCCAGTAGACCCAGACAAAGAGAATGGGGATCACCGCCAGCACACCGTAAATGAGCTGATATGACGGGAACATGGTGATATAAAGCGCGAAACCTTTCTTTCCTGCTTCGAACAGGAGTGCAGCAACAAACGCGCCGACAATCGCGTCGCGGTTAGGTACGCGGATGGTAGGAACAATGCTGTACAGCAACCAGAAGGAGATCCACGACAACAGCAGCGGAAAAATACGCAGCACGTTGTCGATGACAGTATTGAGATCGCTCGCCCAGCGCAGGGAGAGCAAATAGGAACTGATCGCCAGACTAGCCCCTGCCAGCAGCGGCCCCAGCGTTAAAATCATCCAGTACACGGCAAACGAGTAAATTTTTGGTCGCGCTCGTTTACTGCGCCAGATGGTATTCAACGCGCTATCGATGGAGTACATCAACAATAACGCGGTGACGATCAGCCCGCACGCGCCAACGGCGGTCATCTTGTTGGAATTGGCAACAAATTGTTCGATATACCGCTGAATAACATCGCCAGTAGCAGGCAGAAAGTTGGCAAAAATAAAGTGACGTAACTGAATGCTGACGTCGGAAAACATGGGAAAAGCGGCGAAAAGCGCAAAAACAACGGCAACCAGCGGCACTAATGAGAGCAACGACACATAGGCAAGGTTACCTGCCAGGGTTGTCATGTTGTCCTCATCAATGCGTTGCCAGAGTAGTTTTAGCCAGGCCCATAGTGGACGGGTACGGTGCCTGGCTTTGTCCTGAATGGTTTTTAGCATAACACCTTCGCGAAATAGTCCGGGATGGTGGTTTTATCTTTCACCAGAATACTGGTAATGCCCAGCTGATTAGCTCCTTCTATATTATCGGCGTTATCGTCGAAAAAGACCGTATCGCTGGGTGAAAAACCTTCCGCCTGCAAAACATGCTGGTAAATTCGTGCTTCAGGTTTGCGCATCCCCAGATCTTGCGACAGATAGATATGGTCAGCAGCATCACGAATTTCCGGGTATTCTTCCGGCCAGAAGGTGGTATGCAGGCGGTTGGTATTGGAAAGCACCACCACGCGATGCCCCTGCTCACGCAGTTTATGCATGATGGCGATCACTTCCGGGCGCAGCGCAACAAACACCGCCTGCCAGCCGTGAGAGAACTGCTCGTAGCTTAGCGGTAGAGCCATCTCATGACACAGCGCCTCTGCGAACGCTTCGTCGCTAATTTCCCCACGCTCATGCTGATGAAACGCCTCCCCCATATGAAAACTCTTCTTAAGCGTAGCCAGCGGAATACGCGTTAAATCGCTCCAGGCTCCCAGCACACGGTTAAAGTCGATATCGACAATCACATTACCTAAATCAAAGATATAGAGCATTTTTGCCTCCTTTCGCGCCACAAGAAATTAACTGTAGCGGGAAAGGATGGGTTTGGCTATGTGGCAATAAGGGTAATCTTGTGATGCTGATTGCGAAAAAGCAGAGTAATTTCACTGGCTTTTTCGCAATAGATGAATGGTTAAGATTCAGGTGTAAATTGCCAACGAGTTTCGATGACCAGCGGCCTATCTGGTGTCACCAATTCCGGCGTTAGATTTATTGCGTTAGATGCCTGAGTCAGCGGGTTAATACAGGTGGCATCGGGCTGTTTATCAAATACCACCAGACTGTTTGCAGAAGAGATCATGGTCATCGCGAGTTTACCAGGCCACAGTAACTTAACCTTCACCCCGTCATAAAAACCAAAACAGTCATCCCAGGGACCGGCTTGAGGAGAGATACGATTTCCAGTTGGCAGTTCATCACTACCCGCTTCTTCTTGCCAGTCCGCATCAAAAAGCACCTGCAACGATTCTGTATTTTGCGGAGTCAGCTTTTTCGCAAACCACGGATGCCAGCCTGCGGAGGCCGGGAATGTATCGGCATATGAATGGACTTCCAGTTGCAAAACCAGCGCATCGTTCTCCAGCAAAAAAGTCTGAATCACTTCCCCTTGCCAGGGCCACGGTGAAGCCAGGGGCATACGTAAAGTCAGGGAATCTGCTGTTTTGTCGATGATTTCCCACGTTGAGTAACAAGCCATACCATGCAACGCATGTGGTGGTTTATTGGCGGGTAAAGAATAACATTGCCCACCAGCATTCAGCGTCGCATTCCCCAGTCGCCCTGCCCACGGCACCATTGGGAAACAGCCATACTGAAAAGCTCTGCGCTGCGGCTGCCATTGGCGTAATACTTCAGAACCAAATGCCTTTAACGAGGTTATCCTGGCACCATCATGCGGATAAATCTGCAGGTGAATATTGCCTTTTTCCAGCGTCACTAACTCTCCTACAGGCCCAGGCCATGGCGCGTCAAACGCCTGTTGTAGCGCCAGGTAATGCTCGTTTTTTCGTTCAGTTTTCATGAGATTGTTCCCTGATGTAGCGGTAAGAAGCGGTTTCTTGTTCATCGGTCGGCTCAATCAGCCAGACGCAAACAAAGGAAAGAACTGAGACAGCAAATAAAAACAGAGCGACATACCACGGTTTTCCTCCCCCTAGCGCCAGCAAACTTGAGGCGATAAGGGGGCTTAGTCCGCCAAGAATCGCGGAAAATTGATAAGCAAAAGAAAGGCCGGTATATCGTACTTTGGTACCGAACATGCGGGTGAAAAGTGTTGGCTGCACGGCAAACATCATCGTCGGACCTAAGTTGTAGCCGAGGATCATACTGCACCAGATGATGAGCGTACTTTTGCTATCCAGTAATAAGAAGAAAGGAAACGCGAACAGGACACAAAATCCTGCTCCCGACAAATACAGACTTTTTTGACCTATACGATCTGATAACCATCCAACCAATGGACAACTGAAAATACCGATCGCCGAGGCAATCAACATACCCGTCAGGGGAATATCTCGCGACAATGCTAATTGGCTGGAAATATAGACAATACCAAAGGCGTTAATAATATTAGAGGAGACACTTTCCGCCAGCCTCGCACCCAGTGCCAATAAAATATTTCGTGGATGTTTTTTGAATAATTCAATCAACGGAGGAACGGACTTTTCTTTATTATTCATCGTTTTTTGCTTTTGAAAATCCAGCGTTTCTTCGGTATGCAGGCGGATAAACAGCCCAACGATCAACATCACCGCAGAAAGCCAAAACGGAATGCGCCATCCCCAGGAGAGAAACTGCTCCGAAGTAAGAAAATGGTTACAGAGAGCAAAAATACCGGTTGCCAGCATAATACCCACAGACGCAGCCGTTTGCGGGAGTGAACCTAAAAATCCGCGTCGGGATTCGGGCGCTGATTCTATGGTCATCAATGCCGCTCCGCCATACTCGCCACCAAGACCAAAGCCCTGAATTAAACGCAGCGCCATTAATATGAGCGGTGCCCAGATCCCAATTTCCTGATACGTCGGAATAAAACCAATCAAAAATGTGGAGCAACCGACAATAGCCAGTGTCCAGATAAGTGTTATTTTTCGCCCAATTTTATCGCCAAAATGGCCAAAGACGATACCACCTAAAGGACGGGTCAAAAAACCAACGCCAAAGGTAGCAAAGGCGGCTATAAGACCTATAAAAGGATCGCTGTCTGGATAAAACAGCGGTGCAAATACCAGTCCTGCTGCCGTGCCAAAAATAAAGAAGTCATACCATTCCATTAACGCGCCTGCGAAACTGCCCATAACGACACGTCTCATGGCTTTACCGGAAAGCCCTTCACGCGGTGCGGGTAACTTTTCAGACATAATTTTCCTCTCCTGGTAGGCGAGAAATCTGGGATACGAACCACTAAACGTGGGCAGTTTGAATTAATGCGCATCGGTTTAAGCCGATGCGCATTAATTTATTTCTTCAATTCAGCCAGAACCTCTGCATCCTCAGCATCAACATTTGCACCCAGTGGTTCCCAATTAATCAATACGCAGGTCAGGAACCCCAAGAATGGCACGATTGCCAACCAGTAAAACGCTTCAGTTTTCAACGCCCCCCACAGCATCGGCCAGAAAATGAGTCCTGCAATTGCCCCTGTGCGCATAATAGCGCGGGCAAATCCGACCCCAGTAGGGCGAATAGCGGGAGGATAAGAGAGTGTGGCAATGGTCATGCCCAGCCCACCAGGACCCGCTGAATGGAAGAAAATAATTGATCCCAATAACCCTAAAGACAGCCATGGATTAGTCGTTGCCAGTGCGCCTAACGACAGCAATGCTAAGGTCACAACAGCAAATCCATACATCGACTGTCGGCGAGTACCCAGTCGTTGGAGAATAAACGAGCCGATCATCCCGCCTGTCACCCCACAAAGGGCATTCACGACGGCAGAACCCGTCAACGCACCAGTAAGCCCGCCACTTATTATTCCCGCCAACGTAAGAGGAAGATAAACACCTACGGCGTTATATTGCCACGCCTGCATGGTTGCCACGACACAGCCAAGAATGGTGCGTTTGCGGTAACGATCATTAAATAAGATGCCATATCCACCACTGTATTTATTCTCTGCTTTTTCCGAGAATTTCGCTTCTGTTGTACTCGATGCCGCAACGCGAGCCTGAACACCATAACGTTTTCCCAGAATGTCGCACGCTTCCTGGTAACGCCCGACGCGTGCGGCCCACATTGCGGATTCACCAATAAAGAAGTAACGCAAAATCATGAAGATGACTGCAAAAATAGCTCCGATGAATATTCCGTAACGCCACAATTGTTCTTCAGCGATACCCGACAGAAGCAGCGGCAAGAGCACCAAATAAACAACAGTTGTCGAAACATACCAGGCCATTTGCCAGAGGTTGACCGACGTTCCGGTTTTCTTCGACGTTGAACCACGAAGCTCTGCCACGGCATTGGTTGCCAAAGGGAAGTCGATGCCTAAACCAAAGCCCATGATGACGCGGCACACCAGCACCCACCAGATACTGGGCGCAATAGCTACCGCAGCAGCCCCGATGGTGCACAGCCCCATGCCAATAATAAATGCTCGCTTTTGCCCAAAGCGGTTTATTACTCGGTTCGCTAATAAACCGCCAATTAACGCGGCGATTAATACTGACGCATTAACGGTTGCGGCAAGGCCTGGAGAAATGCCAAATTGAGCGGCAATGTATTTATTACCAAACCCCACCATCGCCGCCTGGTAGGCATCAATCAATATGCCGCCCAAAGCAATAAAAATAACGCCGATACTGGTGTTGATTGCAGAGTTCTTATTAACAATATCAATTACGTCCTGTGGCCGACTAATTGAATAAGTTGCAGGACTGGTGATTTGACTCATCGCAGTGTCCTTTTTAATTGTTGTAGGGTGGCGCTGACGTGACGCAGCGCCAGACAGAGATTTAGAAAATCATTCCGGCGCAAATTGCAGCATGACCTTTATGGAGTCATTTTGCTGCGCGCGTTCGAATGCCGCCGCTGCATCCTCAATGGCAAATAAATCGGTAACCAGTTCACTGGTATCAAACCGCCCATCCGCCAGCCATTCGATAACAGCATCGAAATCTTCAGGGATGTACATGCCAGAGTTGAGCAAGTCACGCTCGAAACGTTGCATCATCGGTAATGGTATTTCACGCGGCCCACTTGGTACGCCCATGCACACGACGGTGCCTCCGGCATATACACGGGTACATGCATCGTTAAGCGTGGCCTGCGCTGCAACGACATCAATCGCCCCCGTAAATCGCACATCTGCGGCCAGCTCACCTGGTGCCCAAACTTCTGCTGCGCCCAGCTTTAACGCCAGCGCGCGTTTGGCAGCGTCAGGTTCAATCACGGTAATCTTACCTGCCCCCATAATGCGCAGTGCCTGCACGATGGATAAGCCTATCGTTCCGGCACCAATCACCAGTACGCTTTCCAGAGAAGCTTTCGGCATTCGGTTAACGCAGTGACGGGCACAAGCCGCCGGTTCGGCAAAGGCCAACACTTTTAGCGGTAAAGAGGCTGGTGCGACATGGCAATTACGCGCAGGAACAATGTGTTGTGAGCGAGCAAAGCCCGGTGCGCGAAAACCAGCAACCTGCGGTGGTTCACAAAGATTAAAACGTCCTGCTTTGCAGGCTCGGCATTCCATGCAAGCCATGATGGGATCGACCACAACATGATCGCCCGGCTGTACATTTTTAACGTCGCTGCCAACTTCCGTAACGCGCGCTGCAATTTCATGACCGGGGACGACAGGTGGTTTAGCAAACGGATGACCGCCTTTCAGAACATGCAGATCCGAACCGCATATCCCATAGAACACAGGCGCAATCCGCACTTCGTGCGGTTTAAGTTCCTGGTGTGGTACTTCAACATATTGAGTGGTGACTTTCCCAATATCTGAAAATAAAACCTGGGTAATTTTATCCATTGTTATTCTCCAGAATCGATATCCATAGGGGATTAGCGTTGCGCGATACCTTCATCGACAATTTCTGCCAACCGTTGTAAACGAGGAACAGAGACATCTCGCAGCATAGTTTGTGGATCTTGTGCACCAACAACCGACGCCCAAACCGCTCGTCCAGCCAGGAAGCCTGACGCACCACCTTTCATGGCAATACTTACTGCACGGCCAAAAATATCGGCATCAACGCCAGAAGAAAGAATTACCCACGGCATCTTCATCTGATCGTTAAGTTGCTGACAGGCGGCAAGTAAGGTTTTTTCATCGCCTTTGCCCCCTAATGGCATCTCGGCTTTGTAAAGATCAGCCTCTGTTCCACCAAGCTCTGCGGCGGCGGCAACAATGGCGCTTTCACGATCAAAGTCCCAACCGCGACGAGGTGGACGCACCACAGGTTCAATAATGCTAACCAGCCCGGCACTACGGCAGCGACGAACAAATTTATCAACCATTGCCAGACGTTCCTCTGCGGGTTCATCTTCACGCCAGAGTACAAGTAATTTCATTGCCTTAGCCCCCATTTCACGGGCTTTATGCGGGTCGACGGACATATCTATTTCAACGCTATCAACCGGGATGCCATTACCTGGGATAAAAAGATCGGCAGCGACAATCAGGCCGCAAGAATTAGCAACAGCGCCCTGCTCGACTATTTGCTCAAGACAAAATTGTTTATCCGCCAGAACGGCAGAAGCATAAGGAGAAAGGATTCGGGTCGCGGCAACTTTAAAATCGGTGAGTACACTGTCGGCGATGGGTTTTGGCTGCCCTGCTGCCGCAAACGCATGGCCTCACGCTGATCGACAGCTAACATGGCAAATCCACCACCTGGGCGGGAGATATCTTTCAGCGTAAATGGGGTGAAGTGGGATGACATAGAAACTCCTGTTAATAGATAAAATTAAAGACCAGCCTGCTGGCGAACCTGATTTAGCAGGGCACTCCAGTCCTGCCGCCCTTTGCCGTCTTGACTTGCTGCAGCGTAATAACTTTCTGCTGCAATCCCTATATTGAGCGGTGCCCCCGTCTCCCGAGCGACGTCAACTGCAATACGCAGATCTTTCAACGCCAGATCCACCATGAAGGCGGGTGAAAGATCGCCTTTCAGCACTTTGCAAGGCCAGGTGGTCGTAAAATGTCCTTTCCCTGCTGCCGTACCACTCATCACCTTAATTGCGACATCAAGATTTAATCCCAGTGACTCACATAACACAGCGGCCTCGGAGGACAGCGCATTAAGCGCAATGCTCATATAGTTGTTAATTAGCTTCACGCGGATCCCCATTCCTGGGCCGCCAGCCTCGACCAGCTCATTACCCATGCACATGAGAATCGGGCGTGCACGTGCAATCTGCTCATCAGTGCCACCCGCTAAAATCAGCAATGTGCCATCAATCGCATTCACGGACGTTCTGCCCACGGGGGCGTCCATCATACTGATGCCTTTTTCTTGTAACTCCCGTATTAATGCATCGGTCTGTAAGGGATGAATAGTCGACATATCAATCAATAACGCGTCAGATGAAACAGCCTCACAGACGCCTTTTTCCCCCAACAGAACCTGTCGAACAATGTCACCATTGGGAAGCATAGTGATGATAAATTCAGCGCCTGCTGCCGCTTCCGCTGGGGTTTGTGCCGCAGTGGCCCCCTGCGTAACTAGCGCATCGACGGCCTGTGCATTGACATCAAATACCTGCAATGAATGCCCTTTTTGCAATAGATTGTTAGCCATTGGGCTACCCATCTGCCCCAGCCCGAGAAATGCAATGGTTGCCATGAATACTCTCCTGTCTGACATTGACAAAATAATGACAATTGAAAATTCGTTTTCGTCTGTTTTTGAGCATATTTGTAATTTATGTTCAAAAACACGACACGCATCACTAATTTGATCATTTGTGTCATTTAAATTGACCGAAGACGACAAAATTAAACAGGACAAGACAAATATGACCAAAATTGCATGCGTGGGTATCACAGTTCAGGACAGGATTTATTCTTTGCTCACTCTGCCGGATGGCGGCGGAAAATATCAGGCAAATCATTATCTTGAGATTGGTGGCGGCCCGGCAGCAACAGCCGCTGTTGCAATCGCAAAGCTTGGCGTGGAGGTTGATTTCATCGGTCGCGTCGGCGATGACAGTTGTGGAAATACCTTACTTGCAGAACTTGAGGGTTGGGGCGTCAATACCGCATTTTGCCGCCGATATCCTAACGCCCGTTCATCGCAATCAGCGATCCTCGTTGATCAGCATGGCGAACGGATTATCGTTAATTATCCAAGTCCCGATCTCGGTACTGATGCCGAATGGTTAGAAGCGATCGATTTCTCTCGTTATGATCTGATTCTGGCCGATGTTCGCTGGCATAGCGGTACTGAAAAAGCATTCTCGCTAGCGCGTCTTGCGGGTGTGACAACGCTTTTAGACGCCGATATGACACCGCAGGATATTTCTCCACTTGTCGCGCTTGCCGATCACGCCGTGTTCTCAACACCAGGGCTGAAACGCATGACTGGCCTGCAGTCACCTGAAGAAGGTTTGTTCCAGGCAACGACACAAACAGCAGGTAAAGTGTATGTTACGCTGGGTTCTGAAGGATCGTTGTGGATTGAAGATGGTCATTTGTGTCAACAGGAGGCATTTTCTGTCAATGTGGTTGATACCACTGGAGCAGGCGATGTTTTTCACGGCGCACTCGCGGTAGCGTTGGCAGAAAAAATGCCAACAAAAGAGGCTATTCGTTTTGCCAGTGCGGTTGCCGCGATGAAATGTACCCAGCCTGGCGGTCGGGCCGGCATTCCTAATCGTGAGCAAACCGAATCATTTTTGTCACTTTATGCGTAAAATGGTAAACATCTACCGAGGAGGGGCAAGGGAGTATTCATGAGTATCATCGAAGTGACAGGTAATCCACGCCATGACCAACTCGTTCATCTAATCGCAGAACGCGGTTATATGAATATTGAAGAACTGGCACAACTGCTGGATGTTTCAACGCAAACCGTGCGCCGGGATATCCGAAAACTCAGTGAGCAGGGCTTGATCACCCGTCATCATGGAGGGGCCGGGCGCGTCTCCAGCGTCATGAATACCGCTTTTGAGCAACGGGAACTTTCGCTCACCGCCGAGAAACGGGCGATCGCTGAGGCAGTCGCCGATTACCTTCCCGAACGCTGTACCGTCTTTATCACCATCGGTACAACCGTAGAAGCCGTTGCCAGGGCATTACTCAACCGGCGTGATTTACGCATTATCACTAACAGCCTACGTGTGGCACAGATTCTTTATAAGAATCAGGATATTGAAGTGATGGTGCCGGGAGGCACTTTACGCGCTCATAACGGCGGGATTATCGGCCCAGGAGCCGTGGATTTTATTGAAAGCTTCCGCGCAGATTATTTAATCACCAGTATAGGTGCCATTGAACATGACGGCACCCTACTGGAATTTGATGTAAATGAAGCGTTAGTCGCGAGAACGATGATTAAACATGCGCGGAATACATTGTTAGTGGCCGATCATACGAAGTTTGCCGCGTCTGCTGCCGTTTCAATTGGCAATGCACGGAATGTCAGGGCTTTTTTTACAGATGCCCCGCCTCCCAATTCTTTCTGCCAGTTGTTAAGTGAAGAGAATGTTGAACTGGTGGTTGCCGAGCAGGAAGTTTCCTGAAATTGAAACTTCGAAAAATCCGCTGGGGATTCAGCGGATTTTATTTTGCCGGATGCGGCCTACGGTTGATACGGTTTTCGTTGGCCGGATTAAGCACATCCGGCCATTAATTAAGCTTCAGCCGCCAGCATCTCTTTCTTACGTTGGCTAATACGCTTAACCAGCATTACGGAAACCACCGCACCACAGAATGCGAAGCAGGCCATAATGCCAAACACGATTTTGTAGCCAATAATCCCCGGATTTAAATCCAGAATGTAGCCATACAGACTGAAGCAGAACATCGCCGGGGCGTAACCAATAAAGCTACCCAACGCCATCGCCGCGCCTGTTTTATTTTCAGCAATTTTTGCTTCGCCGATAGGTGCAAAAAATACGGCTCGCTGTGTAAAGACTATCGCGCCAAAGCCCAGCGTACATGCCATCCCTAAATAGACCGGCATACTTTCGTGCGGCAGCATAATCAACAGTACGAGCGCAGCGGTACTGATGATAAAGGTGTAGCATAGATATTTACTCGGCGATTTCAGGATCTTATCTGAAATCATGCCACCAATCGGTCCACCAATCATTTTCAGACAGTATTGGTTAATGATGCCGTAAGCCCCCACCAGCGCAACGGGCAATAGATAGATGTTTTTCAGGAATGGAATGAAGAATGTCAGGCCACAGTAAACCGCGTAAACGAAGAAGACGTTAAAAGCGATAAGCCAGATAGTTTTGTCTTTCAGCACCGAGGTCATACTGGTGTTTTTCGATGCTCCGTCTTCTTTTTTCACCTCGACGGACGGTGCCTCTTCTTTGTCATTCAGAACAAAGAAAATGATAATGCCTACGGCAATCACAATAAGGGAATAGAACCAGATGCCTGCTTTAAAACCCAATAAGCCACTGCCAAACCAGGTAAATACTGCCAACGCAGAAAATGCCACCACGGTATCGACAATGCCACGCCCTGTTTCGAAGAAGCCAAACAACCGACCTTGTTGTTCGCTATTGCCCAATCGACTTACCGACTTGAGCAAGACCGGCCAGTTCATCATGTCGCAAGTAACGCCAAATAGCGCCCAGACAAAGAGGATGCCCCAATACCCCGGCATTGTCGTCAAATAAACACCCAGTAATCCTGTCGCAATGAGTGAGAATGACATGGTGTATCTGCGCGGTAGTTTATCGGCAAAATAAATAGACAGAAAAAAACCCACTGTCGTGACAAATGAGTTTACCGACATAGCATTACCAATTTGACCATTGGTCAAATGGAAATATTCCTGCATCGGGATATAAAACGCATCTTTCAGCGACGGTAATTTATAAATTGTACCGCCACACAGTGTTAATAGACTAAATAAGGCCCATTTCTTTTTCGTGAGCATAACATCCCCTAAGCGATTTATAAAATCACTGTTTTAAAGGCAATAAGATATCGACCATTCTTATGGAATGGTTTTATTAACTGCGTATGAGTTAAAACTTATTAGTGGTTCAGAAGATGGCTTGCCTCTTGTTTGATTTGTTGTAGTACGTTACGCACATGATTTATCTGATTAATCGCATCTTCTTTTTCTTTACGTAACCGCGCATCCAGTAAATGATTTTCTGGTAGTGGTGTTTCACTCATCTGGCGATAAGGGATCCACGGATTATCATCTTCGTCTTCAAAGCGGAACGCCGGAGCATAATAATCAACCTCTTCTTCCAGGCCATATGCCGTCACCTGCGGCTCATCATCGCCCAGGCAGATAAGGTGCGTTAATAACGCTTTGAAGGGCATATCTCCCTGACCTGAAATACAGGCTTTATGGCCCAGACCACCCTGTTCTTTAACAATCAATGCATCTTTGATATGCACCTGGGTAATATGCGGCGCCATCGTTTTTAAAGCGTCGATGGGATGCTCATTTGCATTGATCATGTTCGCAAAATCAAACAGTAAGGAAAGAGACTCCATCTCACTTTCTTTGACCAACGACACCAGCTCATGGCTTTTTAAATCTTCATGCTGCTCGATCGTAAAAGTCAGGCCGCTGTCCTGATACGTTTCCCGTACATAGGCAATGTCGTTAGCGATGATCGATAATACGTCGCGCAAATTACCTTCATAACGTGGATAAAAACGTACGGACGATGCCCCAGTTTTCAACGCGATGGCGACGGCTTCGTCAATAGATGCCTTATCTGAGGCGCTGGTTTCAATATGAATATCAAGGTTCAGACGGCGGGCTTTATCACCAAAGGCAGAGAGTTCTTTATCGTCCATATTACCAAGAGAAAAACGCTCTCCATCCAGAACATGAATTTTGACGCCCCGCAGATTATTTTCACTCGCGATATCAAGTAAATCAGCAGGCAATACTCTTTCCAGCCGCATATTTAAATGAAAGGCATAGGCATGTAAATAAAGAGGAAGAGTATCGACACGTTGTAGAATCTTTCTTGCGTTATTTATTGTCACCATAAAACACCTACAGATTAATGATGAGGTCTACGGCCTCAAATCGCCAATATTCAATATCTATCTGGACAATATTGCCTTGCTGGTCGGCGCGATGCTTTTCAATTAAGATCGCTGGCATACCCGCAGAACCGCCAAGATACTTGCTGATATCGCCCGGCATTCTGACGGGTTTGAAAATCAATTTTTTTACTACCGTCTCTTTTTGGTAGCACTTTTCCCAGACTGCAGAAAATGAGTGGTTTTCAAGTTGTTCAATAAAACCCGGAGCAACTTCAGGATTAATATATGTTTCGTGATAGAAAACTTTATGTCCTTCCAACGCCCCCCAGCCGGTGATGCGATAGAGTTCAGTTGATGGCGTCACTGCAATCAGTGGCGCGAGCGTCTCGGGAATATCGCTGGTACGGCTTTTCTCGGTAAACCCCCAGGAAGGTTCCCGCCCTTGCTCAATTGCGGCCCGCTGAAAGCTCGCCGACAGCTCCGGGCTGTAATTAAATCGCGGCTGAGTCACGAACCACCCTTTACGATCCTTACGGAAGATTTTGGATTCTGCCTCGAGGTTCAGCAACGCCTGGCGCAGCGTCATACGTTTAATGCCCAGCAGCTCTCCCAGCTCTCTTTCTGAAGGGAGTTTTCCACCCGGCGTAGTGATGCCATCTTTTAACCACCGATCCAGTTTCTCTTTTGCATTTTCTACGGTGGATTGATTTTCCGTCATTGTTTAATCCTTTTGGTTTAAACCAGATGAGGCATCTTACGCTTACGCCAAAAAAGAAAGCAATTAACGGCGTATGACTTTGCAGATAATTGTGACAAAGCTCTCTATTGACGTAACCACAGACTTATAAGGGAGATACTCGCATTGCTGAGTGCTCACGACAGGCAAAAAAAAACCTGCCATCGCTGGCAGGTTTTTTATGACTAAAAAACGAAATTAATCGTCTTTCGGTGCGCGGTTGGCGCGACGACGATCGTTTTCCGTCAGGTGACGTTTACGAATACGGATAGAGGTCGGGGTCACTTCTACCAGTTCGTCATCATCGATGAACTCCAGAGCTTGTTCCAGAGTCATGCGGATAGGCGGAACCAGAACAACGGCTTCGTCAGTACCGGAAGCACGCATGTTGGTCAGTTTCTTACCGGTCAGGCAGTTTACAGTCAGGTCGTTAGAGCGGCTATGAATACCGATAATCTGACCTTCGTAAACTTCTGCACCGTGACCGAGGAACAGCTTACCGCGATCCTGCAGACCGAACAGCGCGAACGCGACCGCTTTACCCTGACCGTTAGAGATCAGTACGCCGTTCTGACGCTGACCCACTTCACCCGGACGTACGTCGTCGTAGTGGCTGAAGGTGGAGTACAGCAGACCAGTACCGGAAGTCATGGTCATGAACTCAGAACGGAAGCCAATCAGACCACGGCTTGGGATCACGTAGTCGAGACGTACGCGGCCTTTGCCGTCTGGATTCATGTTTTTCAGGTCGCCTTTACGTTCGCCCAGCGCCTGCATTACAGAACCCTGATGCTGTTCTTCAACGTCCAGAGTCACGTTTTCATACGGCTCTTGTTTACGACCGTCGATTTCACGGAAGATAACTTTCGGACGGGATACCGCCAGTTCGAAACCTTCACGACGCATGTTTTCGATCAGAACAGACAGGTGCAGTTCGCCACGACCAGAAACGCGGAACGCATCGGCGTCTTCGGTTTCTTCTACGCGCAGCGCAACGTTGTGTACCAGTTCTTTGTTCAGACGATCCAGGATCTGACGAGACGTTACGAACTTACCTTCTTTACCGCAGAACGGCGAGGTGTTAACGCAGAAGAACATAGAAACGGTCGGCTCATCAACGGAGAGTGCCGGCAGCGCTTCAACGTTTTGCGTGTCGCAAACGGTGTCAGAAATGTTCAGTTCGCCAAGGCCCGTGATCGCAACGATATCGCCAGCTTCCGCCAGATCGGTTTCGATACGTTCCAGACCGAGGTGGCCCAGCACTTTACCGACTTTCGCGTTGCGGGTTTTGCCTTCGCTATCGATGATAGTGACCTGCTGGTTCGGCTTCACTTTACCGCGCTTGATGCGGCCAATGCCGATAACGCCAACATAGCTGTTGTAATCGAGCTGAGAAATCTGCATCTGGAACGGACCGTCAAGGTCAACGTCCGGCGCAGGAACGTGATCAACAATCGCCTGATACAGCGGGGTCATGTCTTCCGCCATATCTTCGTGGTCCAGAC
>ERZ835762.1038-NODE-1038-length-19293-cov-16.087899_pt1 | contig 19293 bp, 15 predicted proteins | sample MGYA00519687_ERZ835762 | MGnify/ENA primary metagenome ERZ835762 (study PRJEB31850, sample SAMEA3708783) | human gut metagenome | biome: human gut; feature: human-associated habitat; material: faeces | place: China | collected 2014 ... | reverse complement strand
TAAACGATCACTGGATCACATTGTTTTAATTCTGAAATTGGCTGCGGAATGACGGCTGTATCTGATCCCCTGAGGCAATATCCAGCCTCTGCCAGCGCTCCACCGAGCCCAGACTCACCCGCCGTACCTGTTTATCGTCCAATTGCACAGGTTCCAGTGCGGCTACAACGGACATTTTGCCCGTTCGCCCCACGGAAAAATGAATATCACTCACCTCGGCCACCTGGGCTGCAGGCGCATATTTCCACGCAACCAGCCAGTTGCCTTCGCCCGGTAACCAGCCTTCCCCTGCGGGCGCATCCTCCGAACGCACCACAATGCCATCCGTGGCAAAGGGTAATCCGGTTACGTGCCAGGCGGCGCGCTGTTTCTCGACGGCATCAACAGATTCGGCGGGTAGCGTATACCGTGCCGACAGCGTAAAACCGGCCTGAGACAGTTCAGCTAAAGATGTCTGCATATCTTTCGGCCCATCCGGCCAGGCCCAGATGAACACGCCGATCTTGCTCAAAACTGAGTTATCCTTTTGCCGCATCATCGCCCCCGCCACCTTTGCGCGAGCGTTCATCCCGCCCATCTGCCGCTGAATGTGATTGTCGCTTAGCCAGAAAAGCTCGCCCTGTAAGACGCTGTTCGCGAGCTTGCCGGTAAGCTTTTGCGGAATAGTCGGGATCAAACGCACCTTCCCGGTCCAGTCTTCCCCTTTCAGGCCATCACCACGACTGATGGCCTGGGTTAACGTTCCGTCACGATAGACCAGCGTTACCGCCACACCGTCAACTTTGGGCTGCATCCACAGATGCTGTCGTGCACGCATCCACTGTCTCAACTCCTCTTTGCTGGCCACTTTATGTACGCCCGTATGGGCAACAGGATGTTTTACGCTTCCCACCAGCGCAGGGAGTTTCTCCTCTGAAGGCTCACTGCCAAAACAGTGCTGCCACTGCATTAAGCGCCCGTTAAGCTGGTCGTAAACTTCGTCGTTGACCTCGCTCACGCCCTGCTTCCAGTAAGCGTCATCCCAGCGTTTGATTTGCGCGCTTAACGACGCCATCTCTTTCTCAGCTTTTGCCTGCGACCACACCGGGCACACCGCCGCGCCATAGCCACTCCACAAGAGCATTAACCCGCTTATCCATCGCCACATCGCTACTCCTCCTTTGTGTTGCAGGAGGTATATCCCGATGCCTGAAACAACGCTAACGGCAACGATTCACAATGCGAGACGCTATCCGGTATTTCTTTGGATTGCTGAAAACCCCAGATAAAACCTGAAAACGGCACGCAAAATTCAATAATCCAGGGGAAAAAGTGTGACAAAGGCTACGTCACACGGCAGTGACGTGTATAATAAGCCCGTATGTAGGACTTCTTCGTTAACACATACAAAAGACTCTCATGGCTCAAGGCACGCTTTATATTGTTTCTGCCCCTAGTGGCGCGGGTAAATCCAGCCTTATTCAGGCACTGTTAAAAACCCAACCGTTGTACGACACACAGGTTTCTGTTTCTCACACAACGCGTCAACCGCGTCCGGGTGAAGTGCACGGCGAACACTATTTCTTTGTGGATCACGACGAGTTCAGAGCGATGATCGGCAGAGACGCGTTTCTTGAACACGCGGAAGTATTCGGTAATTACTACGGTACCTCGCGTGAAACCATTGAGCAGGTTCTGGCCACTGGCGTGAATGTGTTCCTGGATATCGACTGGCAGGGTGCACAGCAAATTCGCAAGAAAATGCCTGACTCGCGCAGTATCTTTATTTTACCGCCATCGAAAGATGAGCTGGATCGCCGCCTGCGTGGCCGCGGTCAGGACAGCGAAGAAGTCATCGCAAAGCGTATGGAACAGGCTGTTGCAGAAATGAGCCATTACGCGGAATATGATTACCTTATTGTGAATGATGATTTTGATGCCGCACTGAGCGATCTCAAAACCATTCTTCGTGCAGAACGTCTGCGTATGAGCCGCCAGAAGCAGCGACATGACGCATTAATCACCAAACTGTTGGCAGAGTGAACCCACTTTCAGTATCATGCCCAGTCATTTCTTCACCTGTGGAGCATTTTAAGTATGGCACGCGTAACTGTTCAGGACGCTGTAGAGAAAATTGGTAACCGTTTTGACCTGGTGCTGGTCGCCGCGCGTCGCGCTCGTCAGATGCAGGTAGGCGGTAAAGATCCGCTGGTACCGGAAGAAAACGATAAAACCACCGTTATTGCACTTCGCGAAATCGAAGAAGGTCTGATCAACAACCAGATCCTCGACGTGCGTGAGCGCCAGGAGCAGCAAGAGCAGGAAGCCGCAGAACTGCAGGCCGTAACCGCTATTGCTGAAGGTCGTCGTTAATTAAACCTGCGGGTCGCCCTTGTATCTGTTTGAAAGCCTGAATCAACTGATTCAAATCTACCTGCCTGAAGACCAGATTAAGCGTCTTCAGCAGGCGTATCTCGTTGCACGTGACGCTCACGAGGGCCAGACACGTTCAAGCGGTGAACCCTACATCACGCACCCGGTAGCGGTGGCCTGTATTCTGGCCGAGATGAAACTCGACTACGAAACGCTGATGGCCGCGCTGCTGCACGACGTGATTGAAGATACCCCTGCCACTTACCAGGACATGGAACAGCTGTTTGGCAAAAGCGTTGCCGAACTGGTGGAAGGGGTCTCTAAGCTTGATAAGCTGAATTTCCGCGACAAGAAAGAGGCGCAAGCCGAAAACTTCCGCAAGATGATTATGGCGATGGTGCAGGATATCCGCGTCATTCTCATCAAACTCGCTGACCGCACCCACAACATGCGCACGCTGGGCTCACTTCGCCCGGATAAACGTCGCCGCATTGCCCGTGAAACCCTCGAAATCTACAGTCCGCTGGCGCACCGTTTAGGTATTCACCACATTAAAACCGAGCTGGAAGAGCTGGGTTTTGAAGCGTTGTACCCGAACCGCTATCGCGTGATTAAAGAGGTGGTGAAAGCCGCACGCGGCAACCGTAAGGAGATGATTCAAAAGATCCTCTCTGAAATCGAAGGGCGCTTGCAGGAAGCGGGAATTCCGTGCCGCGTCAGCGGTCGCGAGAAACACCTATACTCCATCTACTGCAAAATGGTGCTCAAGGAGCAGCGTTTTCACTCGATCATGGATATCTACGCCTTCCGCGTCATTGTCCACGACTCGGACACCTGTTATCGGGTGCTGGGGCAGATGCACAGCCTCTACAAACCGCGTCCGGGGCGGATGAAAGATTACATCGCCATTCCAAAAGCGAACGGCTATCAATCTTTGCACACCTCGATGATCGGGCCGCACGGCGTGCCTGTTGAGGTGCAAATTCGCACCGAAGACATGGACCAGATGGCAGAGATGGGTGTTGCCGCGCACTGGGCCTATAAAGAGCACGGTGGCGAAAGCAGCACGACCGCACAAATCCGCGCCCAGCGCTGGATGCAGAGCCTGCTGGAACTTCAGCAGAGTGCGGGCAGCTCGTTTGAATTTATCGAGAGCGTGAAATCCGATCTCTTCCCGGATGAGATTTACGTTTTCACCCCCGAAGGTCGCATTGTCGAACTGCCTGCGGGTGCAACGCCGGTCGACTTCGCTTACGCCGTGCATACCGATATCGGCCATGCCTGCGTGGGCGCGCGCGTCGACAGACAACCTTACCCGCTGTCTCAGCCGCTCGCCAGCGGCCAGACGGTGGAAATTATTACCGCGCCGGGCGCACGTCCGAACGCGGCCTGGCTGAACTTTGTCGTGAGCTCCAAAGCGCGCGCTAAAATCCGTCAGCTGCTGAAAAATCTCAAGCGTGATGATTCCGTCAGCCTGGGGCGTCGTCTGCTCAACCACGCGTTGGGCGGCAGCCGTAAGCTGGCTGAGATCCCACCGGAGCATATCCAGCGCGAGCTCGACCGTATGAAGCTCACGTCTCTTGACGATCTGCTGGCGGAAATTGGTCTGGGCAACGCCATGAGCGTCGTGGTGGCGAAAAACCTGCAGCAGGGCGAAGCAATACCTTCTGCGCCAGGCGCATCCGGCCATGCTCATCTGCCAATCAAAGGCGCGGACGGGGTGCTGATCACCTTCGCAAAATGTTGCCGTCCAATTCCAGGCGACCCGATTATTGCGCACGTCAGCCCAGGTAAAGGGCTGGTTATCCACCACGAATCCTGTCGTAACATCCGCGGCTACCAGAAAGAGGCCGAGAAGTTTATGGCGGTCGAATGGGATAAAGAGACGGCGCAGGAATTTATCACCGAGATTAAGGTGGATATGTTCAATCACCAGGGTGCCCTGGCGAACCTGACGGCAGCGATCAACACGGCCTCTTCAAATATTCAAAGCCTGAATACGGAAGAAAAAGATGGCCGCGTGTACAGCGCCTTTATTCGTCTGACCGCCCGCGACCGCGTGCATCTGGCGAATATCATGCGCAAGATCCGCGTCATGCCGGACGTGATTAAAGTCACCCGTAACCGAAACTAGTGGTATGAATTCACAACGTTACGCGCGGATATGCGAAATGCTCGCCAGGCGTCAGCCTGACCTGACGGTCTGCATGGAGCAGGTCCATAAGCCGCATAACGTCTCTGCTATCGTCCGTACCGCCGATGCCGTCGGTGTGCATGAAGTGCACGCCGTCTGGCCGGGTCACCGGATGCGCACCATGGTCTCGGCGGCGGCAGGCAGTAACAGCTGGGTTTCCGTCAAATCTCACCAGACAATTGGCGATGCCGTTTCGCACCTGAAAGGGCGCGGGATGCAAATCCTTGCCACTAACTTGTCCGCTAAAGCCGTGGATTTTCGCGAGATCGACTACACTCGCCCGACCTGCATTTTGATGGGTCAGGAGAAAACCGGGATCTCACAGGAAGCGCTGGATCTGGCGGATCGGGACATCATCATTCCAATGATCGGCATGGTCCAGTCCCTCAACGTCTCCGTGGCGTCCGCGCTCATTCTGTATGAAGCGCAGCGCCAGCGTCAGAACGCCGGCATGTACGAGCGTAGCAACAGCATGCTGCCGGAAGACGAACAGCAGCGCCTGCTGTTTGAAGGTGGTTATCCGGTGCTGGCTCGCGTTGCGAAGCAGAAAAAATTGCCTTACCCCCACGTCAACGCGCAGGGCGAAATTGAAGCCGATGCCGAGTGGTGGGCCACCATGCAGTACGCCGGGTAAGCGATGAAAGGCCGCCTGCTGGATGCTATCCCGCTCAACAGCCTGACGGGCGTGGGCGCGGCGCAAAGCAGTAAGTTGGCCAAAATTGGCCTGCACACCGTGCAGGATCTCCTGCTTCACCTCCCCCTGCGTTATGAAGACCGCACCCAGCTTTATAAGATTGGCGATCTCCTTCCCGCCATTTACGCCACCGTTGAAGGCGAAGTCCTGAACTGCAACATCACCTTCGGCGGACGCCGGATGATGACCTGCCAGATCAGCGACGGCACCGGCATTCTCACCATGCGTTTCTTCAACTTCAGCGCGGCGATGAAAAACAGCCTGGCGACAGGCCGCAGGGTGCTGGCCTATGGCGAAGCCAAACGCGGGAAGTACGGCGCAGAGATGATCCACCCCGAGTACCGCGTGCAGGGCGATCTCAGCACGCCGGAACTGCAGGAGACACTTACCCCGGTTTACCCGACGACCGAAGGCATCAAGCAGGCCACGCTGCGTAAGCTTACCGATCAGGCGCTGGAGCTGCTGGACACCTGCGCCATTACCGAGCTGCTGCCACCCGAGCTGGCGCAGGGCATGATGAGCCTGCCCGAAGCGCTGCGTACCCTGCACCGTCCGCCGCCCACGCTGCAGCTCAGCGACTTAGAAAGCGGGAAACACCCCGCCCAACGGCGTCTTATCCTTGAGGAATTGCTGGCGCATAACCTGAGCATGCTGGCGCTTCGCGCTGGCGCGCAGCGTTTCCACGCTCAGCCGTTAAGCCAGAATGATGCGCTCAAAGATAAGCTGCTGGCCTCTCTGCCGTTTAAACCTACCGGCGCGCAGGCGCGCGTCACCGCCGAGATTGAACGCGATATGGCGCTCGACGTGCCAATGATGCGCCTGGTACAGGGCGATGTAGGCTCCGGTAAAACGCTGGTTGCCGCCCTTGCAGCCCTGCGCGCCATTGCACACGGTAAACAGGTCGCGTTAATGGCGCCGACCGAGCTGCTGGCGGAACAACACGCCAACAACTTCCGCGCCTGGTTCGCGCCGCTGGGGATTGAAGTGGGCTGGCTGGCAGGAAAACAAAAGGGCAAAGCGCGCCTTGCGCAGCAGGAAGCCATCGCCAGCGGGCAGGTGCAGATGATTGTCGGCACGCACGCTATCTTCCAGGAGCAGGTGCAGTTCAACGGCCTTGCGCTGGTGATTATCGATGAACAGCACCGCTTCGGCGTGCATCAGCGTCTGGCGCTGTGGGAAAAGGGACTGCAGCAGGGCTTCCACCCGCATCAGCTGATCATGACCGCCACGCCAATCCCGCGCACGCTCGCGATGACGGCTTACGCCGATCTGGATACCTCCACCATCGACGAACTCCCCCCGGGCCGTACGCCGGTCACGACGGTTGCCATTCCTGACACGCGTCGCAGCGATATCATCGACCGCGTGCGCAACGCCTGCACCCACGAAGGGCGTCAGGCCTACTGGGTCTGTACCCTGATTGAAGAGTCGGAACTGCTGGAAGCGCAGGCTGCCGAAGCCACGTGGGAAGAGTTAAAGCTCGCCCTGCCGGAGCTAAACGTGGGTCTGGTTCACGGACGCATGAAGCCCGCTGAAAAGCAGGCGGTGATGCAGTCGTTCAAACAGGGCGAGCTGCATTTGCTGGTCGCGACCACGGTCATCGAAGTGGGCGTGGATGTGCCGAACTCCAGCCTGATGATTATCGAAAACCCGGAGCGCCTGGGCCTTGCCCAGCTCCACCAGCTTCGCGGGCGCGTCGGCCGTGGCGCGGTAGCGTCCCACTGCGTCCTGCTCTACAAAGCGCCGCTCTCGAAAACCGCCCAGATGCGTTTGCAGGTGCTGCGCGACAGCAACGACGGTTTTGTGATTGCGCAAAAAGACCTGGAGATCCGCGGGCCCGGTGAACTGCTGGGCACGCGTCAGACGGGGAATGCGGAATTCAAAGTCGCGGATTTGCTGCGCGATCAGGCCATGATCCCCGAGGTTCAGCGCCTCGCCCGCCACATTCATGAACGCTACCCCGAGCAGGCGGCAGCGTTAATTGAGCGCTGGATGCCGGAAACCGAACGCTATTCCAACGCCTGATTTCAGGCGAACATCGGCAGCATCAGGTACAGCTTAATCACCAGCGCGTTGACGATATCAATAAAGAACGCCCCGACCATCGGCACCACCAGAAACGCCATGTGCGATGGCCCGAAGCGTTCGGTGATCGCCTGCATGTTGGCGATAGCCGTTGGGGTTGCCCCCAGACCAAACCCGCAGTGACCCGCCGCCAGCACCGCCGCATCGTAGTTTTTGCCCATCATGCGCCAGGTGACAAACATGGCGTACAGCGCCATAAACAGGGCCTGCACCGCCAGAATCGCCACCATCGGCAGCGCCAGGGAGGCCAGCTCCCACAGCTTGAGGCTCATCAGCGCCATCGCCAGGAACAGCGAGAGGCAGACGTTGCCAAGCACCGACACCGCCCGTTCAAACACGCGGTAAAAGCCCATCAGCGCCAGGCCGTTGCTCAGAATCACCCCGATAAACAGCACGCAGACAAACGTCGGCAGCTCAAACGCGGAGCCCGCCAGCCATTGCGCAACCACTTTGCCCACGGTGAGGCAGATGGCGATCATCGCGATGGTTTCAATAAGCACCAGCGAGGTAATACTGCGTCCAACGTCAGGCTTTTCAAAGGCGGTCGGTACCAGCTCGTCGTCCGGCCTGCCGTCCGGCGTGGTGGAGTGCTTCACCAGATAGCGCGCCACCGGGCCGCCAATCAGGCCACCCAGCACCAGGCCAAAGGTGGCACAGGCCATCGCCACTTCCGTTGCATTTTCAAAACCGTAGCGCTCGACGAACAATTTACTCCACGCCGCCCCGGTACCGTGACCGCCTGACAGCGTAATCGACCCCGCCAGCAGCCCCATCAGCGGATCCAGCCCCAGCAAGGTCGCCATGCCGATGCCAATCGCGTTTTGCATCAGCAGCAGCCCCACCACCACAATCAAAAATACGCCGAGCACCTTACCGCCCGCCCGCAGGCTTGCCAGGTTGGCGTTCAGGCCGATGGTGGCAAAGAAGGCCAGCATCAGCGGGTCTTTCAGGGACATGTCAAAATCGATTTCCCAGCCCATGCTTTTTTTGAGCACCAGCAGGGCCAGCGCCACCAGCAGGCCGCCAGCGACAGGTTCAGGAATGGTGTATTTTTTCAGAAGGGAAACGCTATGTACCAGCTTACGGCCAAGCAGTAACACCAGCGTTGCGGCAACAAGGGTCGACAACGTATCGAGATGAATCATAGAAGGCTCCTTTTTTGCGCGTGTTCCATACACACGCGGCGTTATCCTGGGCCGGTTTGCGCTCTTCATGAGCTTCCGGCGCAAAAAGTGTAATTTTTTTTCCTCATCGGATGTAGAAAACCTGCTCACAGCGGCAGATTTTCTTGTCTTTTTTTGCTGGCAATCGTTTGCTTTTACCAGGTGGTCAGATAAAATGCCCGCTTTTCCACCGTGGGATTGCCGCCGATGTCCGTTAACACCATAGAGTCGCCTGATGCGCAACCGATTGCGCAGAAGCAAAATAGCGAACTGATTTACCGCCTTGAAGACCGCCCGCCGCTGCCGCAGACGCTTTTCGCCGCCTGCCAGCATCTTCTGGCGATGTTTGTTGCGGTGATCACCCCGGCGCTGCTGATCTGTCAGGCGCTCGGTTTACCGGCGCAGGACACGCAGCACATTATCAGCATGTCTCTCTTCGCCTCCGGCGTGGCATCGATTATCCAGATTAAAGCGTGGGGTCCGGTGGGATCGGGTCTACTGTCGATTCAGGGCACCAGCTTTAACTTTGTGGCACCGCTGATCATGGGCGGTACGGCCCTGAAAACCGGCGGTGCGGATGTTCCAACCATGATGGCGGCGCTGTTCGGCACGCTGATGCTGGCCAGCTGTACGGAGATGGTGATCTCCCGCGTTCTGCACCTGGCTCGCCGCGTCATCACCCCGCTGGTTTCCGGCGTCGTCGTGATGATTATCGGCCTGTCGCTGATTCAGGTGGGCCTCACCTCCATCGGCGGCGGTTATGCCGCGATGAGCGACCACACCTTCGGCGCGCCGAAAAACCTGCTGCTGGCGGGCGTCGTGCTGGCCATCATTATTCTGCTTAACCGTCAGCGTAACCCTTACCTGCGCGTCGCCTCGCTGGTGATCGCCATGGCGGCAGGCTACCTGCTGGCGTGGGCGCTGGGCATGCTGCCGGAGAACGCCGCGCCAGCCAACAGCGCGCTGATCGCTGTCCCTACGCCGCTTTATTACGGTCTGGGCATTGACTGGGGTCTGCTCCTGCCGCTGATGCTGGTCTTTATGATCACCTCTCTGGAGACCATCGGCGACATCACCGCCACCTCCGACGTCTCCGAGCAGCCCGTTTCCGGCCCGCTGTACATGAAGCGCCTGAAAGGCGGCGTGCTGGCGAACGGTCTGAATTCGTTTGTCTCTGCGGTCTTCAATACCTTCCCGAACTCCTGCTTCGGTCAGAACAACGGCGTGATCCAGCTGACCGGCGTGGCCAGCCGCTATGTCGGCTTCGTGGTGGCGCTGATGCTGATCGTCCTCGGCCTGTTCCCGGCGGTGAGCAGCTTTGTGCAGCACATCCCTGAGCCGGTGCTGGGCGGTGCAACGCTGGTGATGTTCGGGACGATCGCGGCCTCCGGCGTGCGTATCGTCTCCCGCGAGCCGCTGAACCGCCGCGCAATCATGATTATTGCGCTGTCGCTGGCCGTCGGTCTGGGCGTTTCTCAGCAGCCGCTGATCCTGCAGTTTGCCCCGGACTGGGTGAAAAACCTGCTCTCTTCCGGCATTGCCGCGGGCGGTATCACCGCTATCGTGCTGAACCTCGTTTTCCCGCCTGAAAAGAACTGATCCCCTTCACGGCAGGCAGTCAATGTCTGCCGTGACATCTATTTACACCATTCCCGCCTTGAGGATTGCGCATAAATCGTGCATAACTCCCTTATGTGTGTTTTGCGGGATGGAAGACCATGAAATTTATTGGAAAGCTACTCGTCTATCTTCTGGTAGCCCTGCTCATTGTGATACTGGCGCTCTATATTCTGCTCCAGACCCGCTGGGGCGCGACTCAGGTCAGCAGCTGGGTAACGGTGAATACCGACTACGAGCTCAGCTTCGACAAGATGAACCACCGCTTTTCGTCACCATCCCACATCATTCTGGAAAACGTCACCTTCGGCCGGGACGGTAAACCCGCCACGCTGGTGGCCAAAAAAGTGGATATCGGCCTCAGCAGCCGCCAGATAACCGATCCGCTGCACGTGGACACCATCACCCTGTTCGACGGCACGCTGAATCTCTCCCCGCAGACCGCGCCGCTGCCCTTCCAGGCGGATCGCCTGCAGCTGAACAATATGGCCTTTAACAGCCCGTATACCGAATGGGATCTGAGCGCGCAGAAGGTGACGGGCGGCGTCAGCCCGTGGCAGCCGGAAGCGGGCAACGTGCTGGGTAATCACGCGCAGATCCAGATGAGCGCAGGCTCGCTGACCCTCAACGGCGTACCGGCCACCAACGTGCTGATCGAGGGCCAGCTTAACGGCAAGGAAGTGGTGCTGAATACGATTGGCGCCGATATGGCCCGGGGCTCGCTCACCGGCTCGGCCCTGCGCAACGCCGACGGGAGCTGGATTATCGACACGATGCGCCTGAACGAGATCCGCCTGCAGAGCGATAAAACGTTGACCGCATTCTTCGCACCGCTGACCACTATCCCCTCTCTGCAGATTGGTCGTCTGGACGTGACCGACGCCCGGCTTCAGGGCCCGGACTGGGCGGTGACCGACCTCGATTTAAGCCTGCGCAACCTGACGCTGAGCAAAGGTGACTGGCAGAACCAGGAAGGCCGCCTGTCGATGAACGCCAGCGAGTTTATCTACGGCTCGCTGCATCTTTTTGATCCGATCCTGAATGCGGAGTTTTCCCCGCAGGGCATGGCGCTGCGCCAGTTCACCTCCCGCTGGGAAGGCGGCATGGTGCGCACGTCCGGTAACTGGCTGCGCGACGGTAAAGCGCTGGTGCTGGACGATGTCGCCATTGCCGGGCTGGAGTATACCCTGCCGCAGAACTGGAAAACGCTGTGGATGGCGCCTCTGCCGGAATGGCTGAACAGCGTCACGCTGCAAAAATTTGGCCTGAGCCGCAACCTGGTGATCGACATCGATCCCGCCTTCCCGTGGCAGATCACCTCTCTGGACGGCTATGGCGCAAACCTGCAGCTGGTGAAAGATCGCCAGTGGGGCGTCTGGGGCGGCAGCGCAACCCTGAACGGCGCGGCGGCGACCTTTAACCGCGTGGACGTGCGCCGTCCGTCGCTGGCGCTGAATGCCAACGCCGCCACGGTGAATATTACCGACCTGAGCGCATTTACTGAGAAAGGTATTCTGGAAGCTACGGCGACCGTTTCCCAGCTGCCGCAGCGGCAGACCACGGTGAGCCTCAACGGGCGCGGCGTTCCGCTCAGCATGCTGCAGCAGTGGGGCTGGCCTGCGCTGCCGATTGCAGGTGACGGCAATATTCAGCTCACCGCCAGCGGCAGCGTGCAGGCCAGTGCGCCGCTGAAGCCAACGGTGAATGGGAAGCTGAGCGCGGTGAATATGGATAAGCAGCAGGTAGAGCAGACGATGACGGGCGGCGTGGTGTCGGCGATGGCGCCGGCACAGTAAAAAGCCGGGTGGCGGCTTCGCCTTACCCGGCCTACGAGGTTTTGGTTCCCTCTCCCTGTGGGTGAGGGCATCAGACCGCATAATTACCGTAGGCCCGGTAAGCGCGGCGCCACCGGGCATTTTCCACCTCAGAGCTGAACCGCCACCTCATCCCCTTCGGCTTTCACCACCACGCCCCACTCGCTGCCCGCGTGCGAGCCGCCCTTCACGCCACTCACTTTCTGCACGTTGCGCAAACACACCGACCAGTTTTGCGCGTCTCCCGCGCCGGTAAAGGTCACGATGTCGCCCTGACGCGATGCCTTCAGCGTAAACGCCACCGCGCCGTTCGCCGAAGGCACTTCGCTCACTGCCGTTGCGCCATCATCCAGGTTAAACAGCTGGAAGGCCGTCCCCTCGTGCCACGCGTAGTTCGGCTTCTGGTTATTATTGCCCAGCGCCAGCAGCGTGTTGTCGCGCACGTAGACCGGCAGGCTCATGAAATCGTGCTGCTGCTTATGCCAGCGGCTGCCCTGGATTTCGTCGTTGTGCCACAGGTGCGTCCAGCGCCCTTCCGGCAGGTAGAACTGCACGTCGCCCGCCTCGGAGAACACCGGCGCCACCATTAACGAATCCCCCAGCATGTACTGACGGTCGAGGTAATCGCACGCCGGATCGTCCGGGAACCCCAGCATCATCGCGCGCAGCATCGGCGTGCCGAACTCGCGCGCCAGCGCCGCCTGACGGTACAGATACGGCATCAGCTGACACTTCAGCTGGGTGAAGTGGCGCACCACGTCGCAGGACTCGTCATCGTACGCCCACGGCACGCGGTAGGATTTGCTGCCGTGCAGGCGGCTGTGGCTGGAAAACAGCCCGAACGCGCACCAGCGCTTGTAGACGTGCGCCGGGGCGGTGTTTTCGAACCCGCCAATATCGTGGCTCCAGAACCCGAAGCCGGACAGGCCAATCGACAGCCCGCCGCGCAGGCTTTCGGCCATCGACTCATAGTTGGCGTAGCAGTCGCCGCCCCAGTGAACCGGGAACTGTTGCGCACCCACGGACGCGGAGCGGGCAAACAGCACCGCCTCTTCTTCTCCCACCGTCTCTTTCAGCACGTTCCACACCAGCTCGTTGTAGATGTAGGCGTAATGGTTGTGCATCTTCTGTGGATCGGACCCGTCGAACCACTGCACGTCCGTCGGAATACGCTCGCCAAAGTCGGTCTTGAAGCAGTCGACGCCGATATCCACCAGGCCTTTCAGCTTGTCGGCATACCACCGGCACGCGTCCGGGTTGGTGAAGTCGTAAATCGCCAGCCCCGGCTGCCATTTGTCCCACTGCCACAGGGAGCCGTCCGGACGCTTGAGCAAATAGCCCCTCTCTCTCAGCTCCCGGAAGATCGGGGATTTCTGGCCGATGTATGGGTTAATCCACACGCAGACCTTCAGCCCTTTCTCCTTCAGGCGGCGGATCATCCCTTCAGGGTCCGGGAAGGTCACCGGATCCCACTCGAAGTCGCACCACTGGAAGGCCTTCATCCAGAAGCAGTCAAAGTGGAACACGTGCAGCGGCAGGTCCCGTTCGGCCATGCCGTCGATAAAGCTGTTGACCGTCGCTTCGTCGTAGTTGGTGGTGAACGAGGTGGTGAGCCACAGGCCAAATGACCACGCAGGCGGCAGCGCCGGACGCCCGGTGAAGCGGGTATAGCGGTTCAGCACTTCTTTCGGCGTCGGGCCGTCGATCACGAAGTACTCCAGATACTCCCCTTCCACGCTGAACTGCACCTTAGAGACTTTCTCGGAGCCCACTTCAAACGAGACGTTTTCCGGGTGATTCACCAGCACGCCGTAACCGCGGTTGGTCAGGTAGAACGGGATGTTTTTGTAGGACTGCTCGGTGCTGGTGCCGCCGTCGCGGTTCCAGGTCTCGACCGTCTGGCCGTTGCGCACCAGGGCGGTAAAGCGCTCGCCCAGACCGTAGACCGTTTCCCCCACGCCCAGATCCAGACGCTCAAAAACGTAATTGCGGTGGGTATTGCTGTCCTGCACGTAGCCGTTGTTTTTCAGCTGGCTGCCGGTAATGCGCTGGCCGTTGCGCAGGAAATCCAGCGCCCAAAACTCGCCTTTGGTGACGCGCACGCTGACGCTGCCGCTTTTCAGCTCAGCAAATTCGGCGTTGTTTTCGATCTCTAGCTTCACGTCTTTCAGAACGTTCAGCGGATAGTGCGGGCCGTTGTTTAGCGCGCCCTGAAAGTGCTCGATGCGCACCCCGACAATCCCTTCCTGCGGGGCAAACAGGCGCACCGTGAACATCAACGTGTCGAGCTGCCAGGTGCGTTCACGCACGTCACGCGGCGCAACAAACACCACCAGGTCATTGCCCTGCTGCTCCACGTCGAACACCTGAACCGGATAGGTCACGTTCAGGCCCGGTTGAATAAGCCAGTTTCCATCACTGATTTTCATGCTTACGTCCTCTTAGTTCTGCAATTCTTTGCTGGCCGGCAGGTTTTCAAACTCCTGCTGATTGCGGCGTGCGCCCCGCGCCAGCTCGCTCAGGATTTTGGTCAGGAAGGGGGTTTTCAGCGTGTAGTAGCGTTTGGCGATGATGGCGCTCAGCACGTAGCAGACCGCCGGGGCCAGGGTAAACAGGCCGATAATGATGCTGATGGTCGCGCTGTTCTGGGTTTTGGCCGCCGCGTCGTAGCCGCCGCCAGCCAGCATCCAGCCGATCATCGCCCCGCCCAGCGCCAGACCGAGCTTCAGCACGAACAGCGTGCCCGCAAAGCTGATGCCGGTCAGGCGCTTGCCGTTAGTCCATTCGCCGTAGTCGACGGTATCGGACATCATGACCCACTGGATCGGCGTCACCAGCTGGTGCAGCACGCCGATGACGAAGATAAAGGCGAACATCAGCACCGTGGCGTGCATCGGCACGAAGAACATCGCCACGCTGACCACCGCCAGCGCGGCGTTGGTCCACCAGAAGATGCTGACCTTGCACTTCCAGTCGGTGAGCGGTTTTGCCAGCGCGGAGCCAATCAAGTTGCCGACGCAGTAGGTGGTCAGGAACGCGACGAACACTTCCGGCGAGCCCATGATCCAGGTGCAGTAGTACATCATCGCGCCGCCGCGCACGCAGACGGCGAGGATGTTGAGGATGGTCAGTACGCCGACGATGCGCCACTGGTCGTTGTGCCAGATGTCGCGCAGGTCTTCCCGCATGGAGGTGGTGCTCGGCGGCACCTGGATGCGCTCTTTGGTGGTAAAGAAGCAGAACGCCAGCATCAGGAACGCGACCACCGACAGCACGGCGATCCCGCCCTGGAAGCCGAAGGCTTTGTCATCTCCACCAATCAACTTCACCAGCGGCATCATCAGCACCGTGGAGAGCATGCCGCCCGCCGTCGCCAGCACGAAGCGCCAGGACTGAAGGGAGATACGCTGCGTCGGGTCACTGGTGATCACGCCGCCCAGCGCGCAGTAAGGAATGTTGACCACGGTATAGAGCAGGGTCAGCAGGGTGTAGGTAACGGCGGCGTAAACCATTTTGCCATTAAGGCTGAGGTCCGGCGTGGTGTAGGCCAGCACGCAGACGATACCGAACGGGATCGCGCCGAACAAAATCCACGGGCGGAACTTGCCCCAGCGGCTGCGGGTGCGGTCGGCAATCAGCCCCATGCACGGGTCGGAGATCGCATCCAGCGCGCGGGCCAGCAGGAACATGGTGCCGACGAACCCGGCGGGAATGCCGAAAATGTCGGTGTAGAAAAACATCATGTACAACATGACGTTATCAAAAATGATGTGGCTGGCGGCGTCTCCCATGCCGTAGCCAATCTTCTCTTTTACTGACAGTACTTCGCTCATCTTTTTTTATCCTTCACGCTGTAGGGGGCGCTGAGACCGGTTGCATTGGTTTTAAACCATTGTTTCAGATGGGGGTATTGCGTTTTCTGGTTAGCAGATTACGTTTCTTGTTTTTTGTGATCGCGGTAAATACTGGAGAGCACGAAAGGTTAACCTGAGGATTTTCTTAAGAATTAACTGAAACAGGGGGGTGCAGGTCAAAAGAGAGGTGAAAAAAGTGGTGTGGGGTATGTGGTAAATGCCTGAAAGTAGCTATAATGCGCCCCGCCTCCATGTAGCAATCGAGGCGCGGAAGATCGTCATCTCCGGTGAGGTGGCTGGACTTCAAATCCAGTTGGGGGCGCCAGCGTTCCCGGGCAGGTTCGACTCCTGTGATCTTCCGCCAGATTTTCTCTCTATTAACTAATTAAAATTAGTTTTCAATCAGATATCCAAAGTAATCAACTCTCTATCGTCACTTTGGTTTTGCTGCTCATCAGGGCTGATGGACTTTAGATATTGCATTACGGAATCATTTTCCAGAAGTGAACGATAAAGTACAAACTCCCAATTACTTCGTGCCTCATGCAAATCATGCTCCGAATATCGTGCATGAAGAACTTGCTCAATATTGAAGTTTGTATTTTTTAACTTCCTAATCCATTTTTTTATTTCTTTATCGCAATAAACGAGGATTCTCTCTTTAACTTTAAGAGATATTATATGCAATATAATCGCTCTTTGTTCCTGAACATTATCCGTTCTAGTTGAAAATTTTACCTGAAAATTAACTTTCCCCTCATCCAGTGAAGAAATTATTTCTATAATAACATTATCAAGAAGTCTTGAATAAAATGGATGGGCAAACATGACTAAATCATTTGCATGGGAAAAGTATTTATTACTTTTTATCGGTGCACATGATCGACATTGTGGAACTAAATTATTTGGATATATAGAATATTCAGCAAGCTTATCTTTTGGTATAAAATGGTCTAATGTATCCGGAATAGTTGGATTTCCACAGTATGGGCAAGATGTCAATGCATGCTCACGTCTTTTAGAAATCAAAAGCTCTTTGAGCCTTGAAGTGGGATAGTTGTATAAATCAATAAAATGTTTTTTTAGGTCGCTATTTGCTGCAGATGAAAACATACTTTCGGGTAGATTGTTATCCAATCCATTGACAATATGGACATAATCATTATATTTTTCGCATATTTCTTTTTTTAATGTAGGTAATGAGACATCTCTAGCCTTCTTACAAGCAAGGCCTAAATTCAACCATATTTTCTCGTCCTGCGTCAGTAATGCTTTAATAATTTTCATTTGCATCACCTTAATTAGATCTGTTTATCTTAGAAGCTAAGTATACCAACCCTTCGTCACCAATCCTATGCGATAACTTATCCAAATTTTCATTAAGACTTAACTTTCCATCCATAATATCATCAATCTCATGTTGATAAGGTTTCTTTATTGAATAATCATCAAAAATCTCTCCAATTATTTCTTCTAAAGATTCTCCATATGTTTCTATAGTAGGAAGATCAATCATCGTACCAAAGGTAGCTTCTTTTAAAACATGAACACAATTTCTCTGAACTTCTCTTGCTATCAATGAAGAATGAGTAGCTATAATTGCATATGACTTTCTATTTTTAAGTATAGTTTTCAACATTTCAATTAACCCGATCTCTAATGCTGGATGTAAATAAAGTTCAGGCTCATCTATTACAATTAATGTTTCATCTTGAATTTCTGACACTATTGATGGAATCATAAAAGAATAAATTTGTTGACCAGAGCTTAGTTTTATTTCTTCCCCATTATTTAGAAACATAGCTCCTGCCTGATAATTAATTTCCTCATCTTCATTATTAAAATGAATTTTGTCACCGCTCATCGTTACATCTATATTTTTATTTTTTATAGTTTTAAATCTTATGGTGTCAAATTTCATTGATAATGAAAGTGTTGAAAAAATCGTTTTAAGTTTTCCTTGCCCACCTTCCGCCCACCACGCTACATCTCTGTCATATTCAATAGAGTTTAAAATAGATTTGGCTGAAAAAGAAGTCGGCCAGTCTCTGTCAAATTGCCCTTCAACATTCCTAAAACCTATATAAGTATAGTCATTTATAGATAATGGATTGTCATGGATATTTGTCAGCTTTTGTAAGCCATATTTTACTGATAAGAGTTCAGATAACTCTCTATTCGTATTGAAACTCTCAAAAGGAGAATATGAGACTACAATTAATTTATTAAACAATGGCTTAGATCTTGCTGATTTTAGACCAGTAATGACATCACACACCTCTTTAAGTATGTGTGTTTTTCCTAACCCATTTTTACCTATAATAAGATTAATATCTCTAGGTATGTCATCCAATTTATTAAATGAAAGAGTAAATGGCTCAAAAGAATCGCCTAAATCATTTAATGCAATTTCAATAACCCCATTAATCTCATAACTACCCATAGCAATTTTGTGCCATTTTTAAGTATAGACTTACTGCTTGAGTTATCCCTATAAAAACGGCTAGTAAATCCATACCAATTTTTATAGAGATTCAAATTATCCTTATAGTAACTAACATCACACAATCTTTTTAAAATATTTATTGCTTGTTGTTCTTCAAAAAGACTGGCTATAGCCTTGTAATATTCAATGTTATTCGGCATTGATACTATCATTTCGGGTCGAAAAAGTTTTGTTACATCGTAAATTTTATTCCCTTCAATATGGTTACCTTCTTGCTCGAAAAAATCCCTCATATTTCGACTGCCTGGAGATAATACCATTACATTTCCAATCTTTTTTGCTAAATTCTTTGATTTAACATAATATAATTGAAAGTTTATAGCCAAACCACCTTCTTTATTTCCTTTTTTTTCAGGATATCCTAAATTATCAGGAAGAAAATGCAGACCTATATAATATTCAAACCCATACCAATTGGAAAAATAAATTTTCATTCATTATCCTTAACATTTTATAAAAAGCATTAATATCTAATTATAATTTCGGAACAATACCTTTCCTAATCAATTCATTTTTAGCAATAGTTTTTATCCAATTCCCCAAACTCATCCCTTCTGCCTTCGCAGCATCTTCAAACTGCGCCTTCAACTCCGGCGTAATGCGCATCTGAAACGTCGGTGCTTTTCCGGATTTTGACTGATTAGGGTCACGTTTAGCTGTTGACATGTACGTACCTACAAGAACAAGATATCTTCATTGAGGTACGTACCTTAACATACGACAACCTCAGATTGAAACGCCCTCGCCAGATACTCGCAATACCGGGCGAGAGCTAACCTCACCAACTATCAAGGAGTTGATTATGGCTGATTCGCATTCTACCCCAGACACCGACCAATCCGGAACCGAGCGTTCGTTAATTGTGGGATACCGCCCGAATGTTTTCGACAAATCCACGCCGAAAATCATTCTTTCCGGCAAGTGGCTGCGGGCTGCAGGGTTTGATACCGGACAGCAGGTTGATCTTACCCAGCAATAGTGGACACGCGGCTAAGTGAGTAAACTCTCAGTCAG
>ERZ835762.1035-NODE-1035-length-19357-cov-3.509325_pt1 | contig 19357 bp, 14 predicted proteins | sample MGYA00519687_ERZ835762 | MGnify/ENA primary metagenome ERZ835762 (study PRJEB31850, sample SAMEA3708783) | human gut metagenome | biome: human gut; feature: human-associated habitat; material: faeces | place: China | collected 2014 ... | reverse complement strand
CATGATAATCCCTGTACGGAAGTAATATCCCCAGCTGATAGTCATATTCTTCTGCGAAAGTACGTGCAGCCAGAGTAGCGTAGCCAGGCTACCAATTGGGGTAATTTTCGGTCCCAAATCGCAGCCAATCACATTGGCATAAACCATCGCTTCTTTGATAACGCCAGATGCCGTGCTGCCATCAATGGACAACGCGCCAACCAGTACCGTCGGCATATTGTTCATAATAGAAGAGAGGAAGGCGGTGAGGAATCCGGTGCCGAGCGTCGCGGCCCACAGGCCGTTATCCGCCAGCACGTTGAGTACGCCAGAAAGATATTCCGTTAATCCGGCATTACGCAGGCCATAAACCACCAGATACATGCCGAGCGAGAAGATGACAATCTGCCAGGGGGCACCGCGCAGGACTTTACCCGTATTAATCGCATGACCGCGTTTAGCGACGACAAATAATATCAGCGCGCCCACAGCTGCAATGGCGCTCACCGGAATGCCGAGCGGTTCCAGGACGAAAAATCCCACCAGCAGAAGCAGTAAAACAACCCAGCCAGTTTTGAACGTAGCAGGATCTTTGATCGCTTCTGCGGGAGATTTCAGCAGCGCCATATCGTAGTTCTGCGGAATATCTTTGCGAAAATAGAGATGTAACATCACCAGCGTGGCAACAATCGCGGCGATATCCACCGGCACCATCACCGAGGCGTATTCGCGAAAGCCGAGGCCAAAGAAATCAGCGGAAACGATATTCACCAGGTTGGAGACAATAAGCGGCAGGCTGGCGGTATCGGCAATGAATCCGGCCGCCATCACGAACGCCAGCGTAGTGCCTTTACTGAACCCTAAAGCCAGCAGCATGGCGATGACAATCGGTGTCAAAATAAGCGCCGCGCCATCATTGGCAAACAGGGCGGCAACGGCAGCACCGAGCAGGACAATCCAGGTAAACAGCAAGCGACCACGACCATTACCCCAGCGTGAGACGTGCAGCGCCGCCCATTCAAAAAAGCCGGACTCATCCAGCAGCAGGCTGATGATAATGACGGCGATAAACGCAGCCGTCGCGTTCCAGACGATATTCCACACCACCGGAATATCACCCGGATGGACCACGCCCGTAACTAACGCCAGTACTGCGCCGAGCGTTGCACTCCAGCCGATGCCTAAACCTTTCGGCTGCCAGATAACCAATACGATGGTCAGGACAAAGATAGCGCCTGCCAGTAACATAATGCCTCCCGGATAAAACACATCTGAAAATTCATATGTGTTTAGCTAAATTTTTAACTGCAAATGTTCTTACTGTCCCCGGAACAGTTTTGTCGAGCCAGGTTGCGGACAATCGCCTGAACCTTTTCCTGTTCACATCGCCAGGCCTCATCAATAATTTTCGCCGCCCATGCTGGAATATGCGGTGATAAGCGGTAATGAACCCACTTACCTTGCTTGCGGTCCAGCAATAGCCCGCTTTCACGCAGCAATGCCAGGTGGCGGGAGATCTTGGGCTGCGACTGGTCGAGAGCAGTGCAGAGATCGCAGACGCATAACTCTCCCAGTTCGCTGAGCAGTAAAACGATGCCCAGACGGGTTTCATCAGCAAGAATTTTGAACAATTGGATGGGTAACAGAAATGACATATTGCGCTCCTGATTGTTGCAGGTAGTGTCTCTCTTCGAAGCGGATAAGTCAAAAACATATATGACTTAACGAATGTGTAAGTGCAGAGGAAGGTAATAGGTGTGAATTTTGAGTTGGCTATTCATTTGAAAGGAGGTCTGAATCAGGACGTAAAAAAACCGACTTTGCGTCGGTTTTTTACTTTCCAGCCCTGAGTTGGTGGCTCTGGCTGGAGTGAGAGAGTTCTTATCTAACAGCTCAATACTATTAGCCAGTGGCTAACATTGCAAGAATTAGCGATTTCTTCAGCTGGCGGAGGGGGCACTTCGGTATATATCGCAATGACGATTTATATACTTTCACTGGGTCATCGTCATATTAAGCCTTGTCCGAATCCGGATGTAAAAAAACCGACTTTGCGTCGGTTTTTTTACTTTCCAGCCCTGAGTTGGTGGCACTGGCTGGAGTGAGAATGCCATTATCTAACAATAGGGCATGCGCCGTGACAGGCAGTGGATGAGTAAGCGGATGCATTCTCACTCCATCGCATGGAGAAAACGGGTGATTGATAAAGCAATCATCGTTCTTGGGGCGTTAATTGCGCTGCTGGAACTGATCCGCTTTCTGCTTCAGCTTCTGAACTGATAGCGGAAACGTAATTAAGGGCTAAGAGCACACTACTCTTAGCCCTTTAACATTTAACGCATTGTCACGAACTCTTCTGCCGCCGTTGGGTGAATGGCGACGGTATTGTCGAAGTCTTTTTTGGTTGCCCCCATCTTCAGCGCCACCGCGAAGCCCTGCAACATTTCGTCCATACCAAAGCCAATGCCGTGAATACCGACAATCTTCTCTTCCGATCCAACGCACACCAGCTTCATGCGGCACGGCTGGCGGTGAGTGGTGACGGCGGTATACATCGCGGTGAAAGAGGATTTATACACTTTCACCTGGTCGTCGCCATACTGCTCGCGCGCCTGCGGTTCCGTTAAACCAACAGTACCAATCGGCGGATGGCTGAAGACCACGGTCGGAATGTTGCTGTAATCCAGATGCTCATCCGGCTTGTTATTAAACAGGCGTTCAGAGAGACGGCGACCCGCTGCAACTGCCACCGGTGTCAGCTCCACTGCACCCGTGTTATCGCCCACCGCGTAAATACCTTCAATATTGGTGTTTTGATATTTATCGACGACGATATAGCCTTTTTCGTTAGTTTTAACGCCAGCGGCTTCCAGGTTGATGTTGTCATTGGCAGGCTCGCGACCAATCGCCCAAATCAGGCAATCCACCGTTTCACTGCGACCATCTTCCAGCTCCAGCGTCAGGCTACCATCGGCATTTTTCACTACCGCTTTCGGGATGGCGTTGGTGTGCAGCTGCGGGCCTTCGGCGTTCATCACTTCGACCAGCGTTTCGGAAATCATCGGGTCGAAGCTGCGCAGCGGCGCATGTTTACGCACAAACAGATGCGTTTTCGCGCCGAGGCCGTTAATCACGCCCGCCAGCTCAACGGCGATGTAACCCGCGCCAACAACCGCCACGCGCTCTGGCAAAGCAGGAAGGGCGAAGAAGCCATCAGAATCAATACCGTATTCCACGCCTGGAATATCCGGGTGGCTCGGACGACCGCCTGTGGCGATCAGAATATGATCGGCCGTGATGGTTTCGCCGTTTACCTCCAGCGTTTTGGCATCAACGAAGCGGGCAAAGCCTTTGATTACATCAACGTTATTTTTACCGAGCACGTTTTCATAGGAAGTATGAATACGGTCGATATAGGCGGTACGGCTGGCGATCAACGTTTCCCAGTTGAATTTATTGATAGTGGTATCAAAACCATAATCCGGGCCGTACATATGGATCGCTTCACGGATTTGCGCCGCGTGCCACATCACTTTTTTCGGCACACAGCCAACATTTACGCAGGTGCCGCCCAGCTCTTTGGCTTCAATCAGCGCACATTTCTGGCCGTACATAGCCGCGCGGTTGATGGAGGCGATACCGCCGCTGCCGCCGCCGATGGCGATGTAATCATAGTGTTTAGTCATGACAAAGTGTCCTTATCGTTGATTACCGCGATTGTAGCGCGAGACGTAATAGGTGCCAGCAATGGCTGCAATTACTCCGGCACGATCCAGCTTACGGTGGCGTGCCCGGTGCCTGCCGGAACCAGTTTGCTGTGCAGCCACGGCAGCACGTTATTCATCTGTTGTTCCAGTTTCCACGGCGGGTTAATCACAATCATGCCGGAAGCGGTCATGCCACGGCGATCGCTGTCTGGCAGTACCGCCAGTTCAATTTGCAGAATTTTGCGAATACCGGTCGCTTCCAGATCGTGGATCATGCGCTTAATTTGCTGACGCAGCACCACCGGATACCACAGTGCGTAAATACCAGTGGCGAAACGTTTGTAACCTTCTGCTATCCCGCTGACCACCGCTTGATAGTCAGTTTTCATTTCATACGGCGGGTCGATAAGGATTAAACCACGGCGGGAAACCGGCGGCAGTTTGGCCTTAAGCTGCTGGAAACCGTCGGCTTTTTCGACACGCGCACGGCTATCTTTCTGAAATTCAGAACGCAACAACGGGTAATCGCTCGGGTGCAGTTCGGTCAGTTGCAGGCTGTCCTGTTCACGCAGTAGCAGGCGAGCAATCAACGGCGAACCGGGGTAGTAACGCAACTGACCGCTACGGTTGAAGTATTTTACCACATTGATGTACGCCTCCAGTTCTGCGGGCAAATCGTCCTGCTGCCAGATACGGGCGATGCCTTCGAGATATTCGCCGGTACGCTCGGCATGTTCGCTGCCTAACTGATAACGCCCGGCCCCTGCGTGGGTGTCGAGATAGAGAAACGGTTTATCTTTCTCTTTCAGCGACTCGATGATCAGGCTCTGAACGGTGTGTTTAAGGACGTCGGCGTGGTTGCCAGCGTGAAAGCTGTGGCGATAACTGAGCATGGGTAAAGGTGTTCCGGTAAGTAAAAATCGGCCCGTATTCGGGGCGCACAAAAGCGTATCAGGACAGTATACCGAAAAGAGGCCGCCGCCGCGAAAGCGTAACGTTTCTCATTGAAATTCACTACACTTAACCCCATGCTACACACATTATGTAAAGCGCCTGTTGAGCGCTTCCTTAACCTCTTTAACCAGGACTGCGCGAATGACGAATCCGTTACTGACTCCCTTTGAATTGCCTCCGTTTTCTAAAATTCTCCCGGAACATGTCGTTCCAGCCGTGACTAAGGCATTGAACGACTGCCGCGAAAACGTGGAGCGCGTAGTAGCGCAAGGGGCACCGTACACCTGGGAAAATCTCTGCCAGCCGCTGGCGGAAGTGGACGATGTGTTGGGGCGTATCTTCTCCCCGGTCAGCCACCTGAACTCGGTGAAAAATAGCCCGGAACTGCGTGAAGCCTACGAACAAACCCTGCCGCTGCTGTCGGAATACAGCACCTGGGTAGGGCAACATGAAGGGCTGTATAAAGCGTATCGCGACCTGCGCGATGGCGATCATTACGCCACGCTGAACACGGCGCAGAAGAAAGCGGTTGATAACGCACTGCGCGACTTTGAACTCTCTGGCATAGGTCTGCCGAAAGAGAAACAGCAGCGTTACGGCGAAATTGCGACCCGTCTTTCTGAACTGGGCAACCAGTACAGCAACAACGTCCTCGATGCGACAATGGGCTGGACCAAACTCGTTACCGACGAAGCGGAGCTGGCGGGGATGCCAGAAAGCGCGCTGGCTGCGGCAAAAGCCCAGGCCGAAGCGAAAGAGCTGGAAGGTTATTTGCTGACGCTGGATATCCCAAGCTACTTGCCGGTAATGACCTACTGCGACAACCAGGCTCTGCGTGAAGAGATGTATCGCGCTTACAGCACCCGCGCCTCCGATCAAGGCCCAAACGCCGGTAAATGGGATAACAGCAAGGTGATGGAAGAGATCCTCGCGCTGCGTCACGAACTGGCGCAACTGCTGGGCTTTGAAAACTACGCCTTTAAATCCCTTGCCACTAAAATGGCAGAAAACCCGCAGCAGGTGCTGGATTTCTTAACCGATCTGGCAAAACGCGCGCGTCCACAAGGCGAAAAAGAGCTGGCGCAATTGCGTGCCTTTGCCAAAGCCGAATTTGGCGTCGATGAGTTGCAGCCGTGGGATATCGCTTACTACAGCGAAAAACAAAAACAGCACCTCTACAGCATCAGTGACGAACAGCTGCGTCCGTACTTCCCGGAAAACAAAGCGGTTAACGGCCTGTTTGAAGTGGTTAAGCGTATTTACGGCATCACCGCTAAAGAGCGTAAAGATGTTGATGTCTGGCATCCGGATGTACGTTTCTTCGAACTGTATGACGAAAATAACGAACTGCGCGGTAGCTTCTACCTCGATCTGTATGCCCGTGAAAACAAGCGCGGCGGGGCGTGGATGGATGACTGCGTAGGCCAGATGCGTAAAGCTGATGGTTCTTTGCAAAAACCGGTCGCGTATTTGACTTGTAACTTCAACCGCCCGGTAAATGGTAAACCGGCGCTGTTCACTCACGACGAAGTGATCACCCTCTTCCACGAGTTCGGTCACGGCCTGCACCATATGCTGACCCGCATCGAAACCGCTGGTGTTTCCGGTATCAGCGGTGTGCCGTGGGATGCGGTCGAACTGCCGAGTCAGTTTATGGAAAACTGGTGCTGGGAGCCGGAGGCGCTGGCGTTTATCTCTGGTCACTATGAAACCGGCGAACCGCTGCCGAAAGAGTTGCTGGATAAAATGCTGGCGGCGAAGAACTACCAGGCGGCGCTGTTTATTCTGCGTCAGCTGGAGTTCGGCCTGTTTGATTTCCGCCTTCATGCCGAGTTCCGCCCGGATCAGGGGGCAAAAATCCTCGAAACTCTGGCAGAAATCAAGAAACTGGTTGCCGTGGTGCCATCTCCGTCCTGGGGCCGTTTCCCGCACGCTTTCAGCCATATTTTCGCCGGTGGTTATGCCGCAGGTTACTACAGCTACCTGTGGGCTGACGTACTGGCGGCAGATGCTTTCTCGCGCTTTGAGGAAGAGGGCATTTTCAACCGTGAAACCGGGCAGTCGTTCCTCGACAACATTCTGAGCCGTGGCGGTTCAGAAGAGCCGATGGATCTGTTCAAACGCTTCCGTGGTCGTGAACCGCAGCTGGATGCGATGCTGGAGCATTACGGCATTAAGGGCTGATCATTCAGTGAAAATCTGCTTAATTGATGAAACAGGCACCGGAGACGGTGCCTTATCTGTTCTGGCGGCCCGCTGGGGGCTGGAGCACGATGAAGACAACCTGATGGCGCTGGTGTTAACGCCGGAACATCTGGAATTGCGCAAGCGTGATGAGCCAAAACTTGGCGGCATCTTTGTTGATTTTGTTGGCGGAGCGATGGCGCACCGACGCAAATTCGGCGGTGGTCGCGGTGAGGCGGTGGCGAAAGCGGTGGGCATTAAAGGCGATTATTTGCCGGATGTGGTGGATGCCACTGCAGGACTTGGGCGCGATGCCTTTGTACTGGCTTCAGTCGGCTGCCGCGTGCGGATGCTGGAGCGTAATCCAGTGGTTGCCGCGCTACTCGACGACGGCCTGGCGCGTGGTTATGCGGATGCGGAAATCGGCGGCTGGTTGCAGGAGCGGTTGCAGTTAATTCACGCCTCCAGCCTGACGGCGCTGACTGATATTACCCCGCGCCCGCAGGTGGTTTATCTCGACCCGATGTTCCCGCATAAGCAGAAAAGCGCGCTAGTGAAAAAAGAGATGCGTGTCTTTCAGTCGCTGGTGGGACCGGATCTTGATGCCGATGGATTACTGGAGCCTGCACGCTTGCTGGCGACCAAACGCGTGGTGGTAAAGCGCCCGGACTACGCGCCACCGCTGGCGAATGTCGCCACGCCAAACGCGGTAGTCACTAAAGGGCATCGCTTTGATATCTATGCAGGTACGCCAGTGTAAAACTAAAACAGGGTAGCGATAACGCTACCCTGCTTTCTGCAAGAATAATTAATGGCTTTCCGGCGTCGCAATCATGCGTTTCAGCCACGGCACCATCAACAGCATCACTACTGCAACGCCCAGCGTGACCAGACCAATCTTACCAAACACGTTGGTATAGACGGGCAACGTCTCAAGCGGATCGGTAATGTTGTCCGGCACCGCGGTAAATGTTGCCACATAGCCGCCCAGCAAGAACGCGGCAGCCTGCGTCAGGAACCACATCCCGAGAATAAAGCCCATCAAATGCTGCGGCACCAGGGCAGCAATCATCGCCAGGCCAAGGGCGCTAATAAACAGTTCACCTAAGCTCTGGAATAAGTACACCAGCACGATAAACCATGGCGATGTCAGCCCTTGTGCATCCGCAAACCACATTCCCGCAGCTGCCGCCGTCAAAAAGCCCAGTGAGCACATAAACATGCCGAGAGTAAATTTCATCGGCATCGAGAGGTCTTTGCCTTTGTTACCCAGATGCGTGTAAATGCCTGCCAGTATTGGGCTGGCGAGTACCACCCAGAACGGGTTAAGCGCCTGGAAGCTGACCGGGTTGATGGAAAAACCGAGAATTTCATGATGCACGTTGTTGATGGCAAAGAAGTTCAGCGATGTTGGCATCTGGGCGTAGAGAATGTAAAACACCACCGCTTCGAGCATCAGGACAAAGGCGACAAACATTTTATTGCGCCCGGTTTTATCCAGCTTGAATGCCTGACGAAAGAAGATGATGGTGACGACGATGGAGAGAACAATCAGCACCAGATTGGCGACTTCTACGTTGTGCATCAGCCATGCGCATACGAAGATCATCACCACGCTGCCAAGTAACACGTACAACAGTTTGCTGAAGCTCATTGGCCGGAAGTCGGGTTCAGAACCAATGTCTTTCACCATTCCACGACAGGCGATGTAAACCAGTAATGCGATAATTAACCCCGCCCCGCACAGGTTGTAGGTGACTGAATAACCGAATCTATCAGCGATCACAGGGGCCAGCGATAACGCTATCAACGAGCCGATGTTGATCGACATATAGAACAGGGTGAATGCGCCATCAAGCCGCGGATCTTTCGGCGGATAGCACTTCGAAAGCAAGCTGGCTGGGTTAGCTTTAAACAGGCCGTTACCGACAGCGATAGTCCCCAGGGCGATGAAAATCAGGTCAGGCTTAAGTAGCGACATGCCGGTCATGAAGTAGCCAATCGCCAGCACAAGTGCTCCAAGAACAATGGTGCGTTTGGTCCCCAGCAGGTGGTCGCCGACATAGCCGCCAATGGAAATGAGGCCATAGACCAGCGCAGCAAAAGCACCAAAAGTGACAAAAGCCTGCTCTTGCGAGAATCCAAGCTGTTTAACGAAGAAAACCGCCAGTACGCCCTGCACGCCGTAGTAGCCGAATCGCTCCCATAACTCGACAAAAAAGATCATGAAAAATGGGCGAGGTTGCTGCAGCATCCCCATGGGTGTTGTTGTATTCATATTTATTAACCTTCCAATACCATCCTGAAAAGTATGAACGCGTAAGGGATAACGCGCGAAAAAGTTTACATCTGTCAGAGATTCTTAATATTGATGCGGTGAATAGATTAATACACTATTACAACAGAAAATAACCAGATGATCACACTAATGATGGAAAATATGATGGTGTTAAATGTTGTATTGGCTGGGGATTTTGATTGCGTACGCAGACCGTAGGCCAGATAAGGTGTTTACGCTGATCAGGTAACAAGGCGCGCCAAAAAGCAAAACGCCCGCATATGCGGGCGTTCAGGTACACGTCGTAGAGGGAAGATTATTCTTCTTCGTCGCGCAGCGGAACAATCAGCATATCAACGTGAACGGTGTTGATCAGCTGACGTGCGGAAGACATCAGTTTGCTCCAGAAGTCCTGGTGGTGACCACAAACCACCAAATCCATATCGTATTTCTTGATTGCATCGACCAGAACCTGGCCCAGGTCGCCGCTGCCGCTCAGGGTTTCAGTGATTGGGTAGCCTGCATTAGTGGAAAGCTCGGTCAGTGCATGATGTGTCTCTTCAGAGATGCGTTTCTGCATATCACCCAGATTCACATCAATAAGCCCGGTGTATAGGTCAGAGTAGTTTACATCTACGTGGATCAGAGAAACTTTCGCATTGTAGGGGCGAGCCATAGAGACTGCTTTCTCTACCAGAACTTTGCTTTCCGGGGAGAGGTCGACCGCGATGAGAATGTGTTTATAAGCCATAGTGTTACTCCTTCCATAAAGTTGTCGATGACTGGCCAGCTAGCGTTTCTTGTGCCGTTACGTCACCCGCGTCCTGCGAACTACGTGCGCGGGGCTAACCCAGCCGTAAAGATTCAGTGTTAAGACCATCCTTACCTTATAGCGACCCGGATGATCCGTCAATCCGCCTTGCTTACTCGTTAGATAAACAAATTTTCGACATGAATATATTGATAGTGGTTAACCTTCTGGAAAAAAAACAACCTGATCTCCTACACTATCTATAGAGCCGCTCGTATGTTGGTCACCACAAAAGCGGTTTCTCCAGGACCTGGTGTTAACTGATTGGCAGCGTATCGGGAGCGGTAGCCCCGGGGTGGAACTCCGCGGGCAGGTCGCCGGGGAGGAGGTATGATAAGCACCGTCGCATTATTTTGGGCTTTATGTGTCGTTTGCATTGTTAACATGGCGCGCTATTTCTCATCACTACGCGCGTTGTTAGTGGTACTGCGTAACTGCGATCCATTGCTCTATCAATATGTTGATGGAGGGGGCTTTTTTACCTCACATGGCCAACCCAACAAACAGGTGCGTCTCGTTTGGTATATCTATGCCCAACGTTATCGCGATCATCACGATGATGAATTTATTCGCCGCTGTGAGCGGGTGCGTCGGCAGTTTATTCTGACCAGCGCATTGTGTGGTCTGGTGGTGGTCAGCCTGATTGCATTGATGATTTGGCATTAAGCACTTCAGCAATAATAACGCATAAAAAAAGCGGGCCAGTAAACTGACCCGCTCGAGACTGATTACAAACGCAAAATTGCCTGATGCGCTACGCTTATCAGGCCTACATAATCTCTGCAATCTATTGAATTTGCATGTTTTTGTAGGCCGGATAAGGCGTTCACGCCGCATCCGGCATGAACAAAGCGCACTATGTCACAATCTGAAGCGGGCCAGCTGACCCGCTCGTTTTGGTGCGTACGATTACAGGAACTGCAAGGAGAGCCAGTACAGCCCGCCGGAAAGCAGTACCGCAGCCGGAAGGGTAAACACCCAGGCCATCAGAATGCTGGTCACGGTTTTACGCTGTAAGCCGCCACCATCTACCACCATCGTCCCCGCGACAGAAGAGGAGAGTACGTGAGTAGTGGAAACCGGCATCCCGGTATAACTCGCCAGGCCGATAGACACTGCCGCCGTCATCTGGGCAGACATCCCCTGAGCGTAGGTCATGCCTTTCTTACCGATTTTCTCACCGATAGTCGTTGCCACACGGCGCCAGCCAATCATCGTACCGATACCTAACGCCAGCGCGACCGCCATGATGATCCACACCGGTGCATACTCGATGGTGCTAAGCATGTCGGACTTCAGTTTCTTCAACAGGCGCTGATCGTCAGCACTCACGCCAGGCATCTTCACCACTTTGTCGATAGTGTCAGAAACGCACAGCATAATGCGGCGCATCTGGCTACGTTGATCAAGCGACAGCTTGTCGTAGCTTTCCACATCGGTGGTCAACATACCTTTCAGGCGGTTGAGCGCGTTAATGGTATTCGACGGATGGCAGTGGAACTCCGCAGGTTGCGTTGCGCCAGCTTCCGGAGCCGGTACTAACTGATCAGCACCGGTAGCCTGTTTGAGCAGCGCAGGATGCTGCTCAAAGTAAGCTTCGACGTTGTTGATGGCATCACGGGTACGGGTGATTTCGTAGCCAGTGGCATTCATGTTCACCACGAAGCCTGCTGGCGCGACGCCAATCAATACCAACATAACCAGACCAATGCCTTTCTGACCATCGTTCGCGCCGTGCGAAAACGCCACGCCGATAGCGGAAAGGATCAGCGCAATACGCGTCCAGAACGGCGGCTTTTTCTTGCCGTCTTTCTTTTCACGCTCCGCTGGGGTCAGGTGGATACGGGCGCGTTTCTTGGTGCCGCTCCAGTAGCGACGCAGCAAGAAAATCAGACCGCCAGCAAACACCAGGCCGACAATAGGGGAAACGATCAGAGAACCGAAAATACTTAATACTTTCGGGATATTGAGTGCATCCACCACTGACGTCCCGGTCATCAACGCATTGGTTAAACCAATCCCGATGATCGCGCCAATCAGCGTATGAGAGCTGGATGCAGGTAAACCAAAGTACCAGGTACCCAGGTTCCAGATAATCGCCGCCAGCAACATAGAGAACACCATGGCAAGGCCATGAGACGATCCCATATTAAGCAGCAGATCCGTCGGCAGCATATGCACAATGGCATAGGCAACACTCAGACCACCCAGCAAAACACCCAAAAAGTTGAATACCGCCGCCATAACCACGGCGAGCTGAGAACGCATCGCGCGGGTATAGATAACGGTTGCCACGGCGTTGGCTGTGTCATGGAAACCATTGATGGCTTCGTAGAACAGCACAAAAGCCAGTGCAAGCAATAATAACAGCCCGGTATGCAAATCCAGGCCAGCAAACAAATGTAGCATAGGACGTTACGCCATTTTGAGGACATGAACGCGGCGCATTATCAGTGACTTTCGCGGCGCGGGCAAAGTGAAATATAGACTTTTTTTGATTTGCCCCCTGTATGGATTTCACTCAAAAAATAATTATCTTATATAATTCAGGCAAATACTTCCTTTTAGTAATATTGATGCTGGTGCGACCACTGAGGAATCTTTACAATTCACGCCCGTTTTTTCTAAGAGGAGCGCAACGTGGAAAGGTTTGATGCCATTATTATAGGCGCTGGTGCGGCGGGTATGTTCTGTTCTGCGCTGGCAGGTCAGGCAGGACGCCGGGTTCTGCTGATCGATAATGGTAAAAAACCAGGGCGCAAAATCCTTATGTCTGGCGGTGGGCGCTGCAACTTTACCAACCTTTATGTCGAACCAGGCGCTTATCTGAGCCAGAATCCGCATTTTTGTAAGTCTGCACTCGCACGTTTTACCCAGTGGGATTTCATTGATCTGGTCAATAAACACGGCATCGCCTGGCACGAGAAAACGTTAGGGCAACTCTTCTGCGATGACTCCGCGCAGCAGATTGTCGACATGCTGGTGGATGAGTGCGAGAAGGGCAATGTGACCTTCAGATTGCGTAGCGAAGTGCTGAGTGTGGCGAAGGATGAAACAGGCTTCACGCTTGATCTGAACGGCATGACTGTCGGTTGCGAAAAGCTGGTCATCGCGACTGGTGGGCTGTCAATGCCGGGGCTGGGCGCGTCGCCGTTTGGTTATAAGATTGCCGAACAATTTGGCCTCAACGTGCTGCCGACCCGCGCGGGTCTGGTGCCATTCACTCTGCATAAACCGTTGCTCGAAGAGTTACAGGTGCTGGCGGGCGTGGCGGTGCCTTCCGTGATTACCGCTGAAAACGGCACCGTTTTCCGTGAGAACTTACTCTTCACCCACCGCGGCTTGTCTGGACCGGCGGTGTTGCAGATTTCAAGCTACTGGCAACCGGGGGAATTTGTCAGCATCAATCTGCTACCGGATGTGGACCTCGAAACCTTCCTGAATGAGCAGCGTAACGCACATCCGAATCAAAGCCTGAAAAACACACTGGCGGTTCATCTACCGAAGCGGTTGGTTGAACGCTTACAGCAACTCGGGCAAATCCCGGATGTTTCGCTAAAACAGCTCAACGTGCGTGACCAACAGGCACTGATTAGCACATTGACCGACTGGCGCGTACAACCCAACGGCACTGAAGGCTATCGCACTGCCGAAGTGACGCTCGGCGGCGTGGACACCAACGAACTCTCTTCACGGACGATGGAAGCGCGCAAAGTGCCTGGGCTGTACTTCATCGGCGAAGTGATGGACGTCACCGGCTGGCTGGGGGGCTATAACTTCCAGTGGGCGTGGTCGAGTGCGTGGGCTTGTGCGCAGGATTTGATTGCAGCAAAGTCGTCCTGACCTATTTCCTAAAGATGAAAATTATTAGAGTCGCATTAAAAATGAGCTAATTTTGATAGTGGTTATCTTGTGATTATTTTCTAATGAGCCCGTGAACTGAAACCCTCCATGCTTAATATAAGGTGGATGGAAAGGTGATTGAAAACTCACCCAGTGGCCAGATCTTTATGAAATATGAACAGGTTGAAAAAAACAGTAACTTTGCTGTTTTTTATACTTAACCACTATGCATTAATGCTGCGTTATTTCATGATGCCTAAGAAAAACCAGCGTTACGCAAATGGTCAACGCTGGTTTTATCCGGTACGTTGCAATTATTTTTTAGCAGAACCCGCTTCTAATATTGAAACGATTGAGAACAACGTAAAGCATACCGCTCCCAAACCGACCAGAACTCGCGAAGGAATAAAATATCCCATGTCGGTCTGCGCCATTTCCGCAAGAAACGATGCCAGGAAAAGGCAAAACAGGCAGGTGAAGACGGGAATCATCGGTATTCTGTTGGCTAACGAACAGGTACGTCTCCATACCAGTGCCAGTAGCCAGACTTTTGAGAATATGCTGTAACAGATCATTCCGAGGCAAATAAGAATAATGCCGGGAGCCAGTCGGGCGCTTGCATCGGAACTGACTAAGACGTATATCCCCTGCAGTACCGTGATTGAGCCGAGAAAAATAACCCAATAACACCACAGCCAGTGTTCTTTAGTTGAAAACGTATTACGTGTTTGATGGACAATTGTGGCAACAAGGCCAATTAGACAGGCACAGATTGCGGTTAACCCAAGCAATACGTGACCCGCGACATAATGCGGAGTTATGTCAGCACTACGTAACAGCGTAATAGACCAAATGAAACCGAGCAGGGTGAGTAAAACGGGAACGGCAATGAGGCAGTTACCGATTAATGAAGAATAAGCCTGTACCGGTGTTCCGTCGCTCTTGCTCCCCGCTGCATTTTTGGGAATGAGCAGAAAGTGACCGGATGACGCTGCCACCGTCGATACACAGGCGGCAATCATACCAACGCCGAAAATAACATGGCCGGCGACAAACTCGTCTGCCATCACATCATTGCCTGCTAACAGTGCCCAACCCCATATCATGGTGATAATTGACCCCGCATAGCCAATAATGGGGAACAATGTATTGTAAAACGTATTAACGCCGCGCGTGAGCTGCGAAATGATAATAAATGCGGTAGTGAATAATGCCAGGCATATGGCCGCCAGAGAAATCAGCACATGACCCGCGACGAAATACTCGCTTTGCCCTGAACTTTCCAGCACAAAGCCACCTAACGCGATACAAATTAAGCCCATAATCAAAGGGATTAATTTGAAAAGCCACCCGATATATATGTTCACTTTAAACTCCTCAGGTATCCCTGCTAATATTGAAATATGCATTAATGATAATTTCATCCTGTTAATATAATGACGAGATATCATTAAAGACAAATGCATAGCATAACTATAGCGGGGTTTACTTTGCAGAGCGCTACTTTTCAGCGTTCAAAAGGCCATGATAAATAAAAATTTATCCTAAGATTAATTCTTATGCTGTTGTTTTTTACAATTATCTTCCAGGGAGGGATTATTCTTCATTATTTGGTAAAAGACCGGATAGTCTCGGTGCTTAAAATCAGCGAACATATAAGTATTATTATTTTATATCGTCGTAAATCTGTTTTTCAGACAAGTATCATTTATTTTGTTACAAACAATTCAAAAATATCACAGGTTATTTATGAAAGCAATTGACAATCAGATTAGAAACATCTCTTCAAGCCATCAAGATAAGCATTCAGATAAAGTTAACAGTCATCAACACCATGGCAAGGTTGATAAAACACATCGTGCAAAGATAGTTGAATTTGATAAACTGGATAATGATTCGCAAATAGATAACGATTTTGGCCTGCATATCATCTATTTCCTGCAACATGGTCACTGGAAGGTAAATGATCGTAGTCACCAGATGGAGAAAGTATGGTTTTATAATAGTGAACCTTCTATAGATATTCAAGAATATAATAGATTCGCCGACAATACTACTGATACGTTTATCTTTACAATTATACCAGACAATAACCATGTGTTAAAATTATCGTCTCCCATTACCGTTACTGTTGAGTGTAAGGGCGGTTATTATTTTATTAATTCCTCTGGAGATAAATCAGATATAATTTATAAAGTTGATGGGCTTTCTATCATAGCGAGAAATTTCTTTACTCTTCTTAGTGGTAATTTCAAACCTGACTGGCGTTGGGATGTCTCTAAAGAGACGTTTACTAAGGAAAAGTTTGATAGCTATGTTAAATCTGTGTTTTCAAAAATAGACTTCTATAAACAGTGTGGTGTGATTAACCCACAAAATGCCAACACGGCTTATTTTGGCGATACAGATGGAAGAGTAGGCGCTGTACTTTATGCATTGCTCGTTTCAGGGCATATAGGCATCAGGGAAAAGGGTTGGAGTTTATTATGTGAATTATTAAAACACGAAGAGATGGCTTCATCTGCATACAAACATAAAAATAATAAAGTGCTCTACGATTTATTAAATACGAGAGACATGATCTTGAATGAGTTGCATCAACATGTTTTTTTAAAGGACGATGCGATAACCCCTTGTATCTTCCTTGGGGATCATACAGGCGATAGATTTAGTACTATTTTTGGTGATAAATATATCCTTACTTTGCTAAATTCTATGCGAAATATGGAGGGTAATAAAGATAGCCGTATTAATAAAAATGTCGTCGTTCTGGCTGGAAATCATGAAATCAATTTTAATGGTAACTATACTGCACGACTAGCAAATCATAAACTCTCTGCCGGTGATACGTATAACTTAATTAAAACGCTCGATGTTTGTAATTATGACTCAGAAAGGCAAGTTTTAACCAGTCATCACGGAATAATAAGAGATGAAGAAAAAAAATGTTATTGTCTCGGTGCTTTGCAGGTTCCATTTAATCAGATGAAAAATCCTACTGATCCTGAGGAATTAGCCAATATTTTTAATAAAAAACATAAAGAACACATGGATGATCCTCTATTCCATCTAATCCGAAGCAATACTTTGAAACCCACACCTGTATATGCTAATTATTTTGATAACACTACTGATTTCAGACCAGCACGTGAACGTATCTTCATATGTGGGGAGACACTCAAAGGTGAAGACCCCAGCAAATACATTAGACAAAAATATGGGCATCATGGGCCCGGGGTAGATCATAATCAACAATTTGATAATGGTATTATGGGGCTAAATTCCCTGAAGGAAGCACGTGATAAAAATAATAAAATAATTTATTCCTCAGGGCTTAGTTGTTTTCAACCACATTAAAACTCCATGAATACGGTGGTATGTCTTTTTAATCCTGCCAGTATTTCATAGGTTTTCTTAATCGATTGTAGAGGCATGTTCTGATGACGCCTCTACAATCTTTAGGGACTTTCTCTGCTATGAGATAAGAAATTTCATATTATGCTTTGAGGCTGAATGATTTGTGCAAAATATAATTATTTTCCCATCGAACATGAGGTGTATGTCATAAGATAAAATGTTAACTATGTATTCCTCGCGGTAAATAATATGAGGTAAAATATGAAAATTGGAACTGTGGCAGGCACTAACGACAGTACAACGACAATCGCAACAAATGATATGGTGCAAGAGCATGTTACCAACTTCACTAAAGAACTGTTTGGGTATATTGCAAATGGTATAGGTGATGATATATCAAGTATTGCCAGGACAATGCTCGGTGAGGTTGTGGAAAAAATAGATGATTGGCAAATAGAACGGTTCCAACAATCTATTCAAGATGACAAAATTTCATTTACCATACAAACGGATCATTCAGAAAAATATAGTATGCTATCGGGCATGCGTGCTCATATTCTACGTAGGAATAATAATTATCAGTTTATTGTGACAATTAATAGCAAAAATTACGGTTGCTCTCTTGATAATACCGATGTTAATTGGTGCAGTATTGTTTATTTACTTAATAATATGACAGTAAATGATAATGCTAATGATGTTGCAGTTACTGAGTCGTACAAACCCATCTGGAACTGGAAAATATCGCAATATAATGTATCTGATATTAAATTCGAAACAATGATAAAACCCCAGTTCGCTGACAGAATCTATTTCTCCAATTGTTTACCCGTTGATCCCACAAGTACCAGACCAACCTATTTTGGTGATACCGATGGCTCAGTCGGTGCAGTTTTGTTCGCGCTTTTCGCAACGGGACATTTGGGAATCATGGCTGAAGGAGAAAATTTCCTTAGCCAGTTGCTTAATATAGAAGATGAAGTTCTCAACGTATTGCTAAGGGAGAACTTTAATGAGCAACTTAACACTAATGTTAATACAATAATCAGTATCCTGAACAGAAGAGACATTATTTTAGAAAGTCTTCAGCCTTATTTAGTTATTAATAAAGACGCTGTGACGCCATGTACGTTTCTGGGCGACCAAACCGGCGATCGATTTAGCAATATCTGTGGTGATCAATTTATCATCGATTTGTTAAAACGCATAATGAGTATCAATGAAAATGTTCATGTATTAGCTGGAAATCATGAAACGAATTGCAATGGTAACTATATGCAGAACTTCACGCGTATGAAACCACTCGATGAGGATACCTACTCTGGGATAAAAGATTATCCTGTATGTTTCTATGACCCCAAATACAAAATAATGGCAAATCATCATGGGATAACTTTTGATGATCAGCGAAAACGTTACATTATAGGACCGATAACAGTCTCTATTGATGAAATGACCAATGCTCTCGATCCGGTCGAATTAGCGGCAATTATCAATAAAAAGCATCATGCTATAATTAATGGCAAAAAGTTTAAAACTAGCCGGGCTATCTCTTGTCGATCCTTTAATCGTTATTTTTCTGTTTCGACAGATTACAGACCTAAACTTGAAGCACTATTAGCATGTTCACAAATGTTAGGTATAAATCAAGTTGTTGCACATAACGGAAATGGTGGAAGAGAACGCATAGGCGAAACGGGGACAGTTTTAGGTCTTAACGCCCGTGACAGTAAACATGCTGGAAGAATGTTCAGCATGCATAATTGCCAAATTAACCCTGGTGCAGGGCCTGAGATAACCACTCCCTGGAAGTCTTACCAGCATGAAAAAAACAGAAATGGACTTATGCCTTTGATTAGAAGGCGCACAATGTTACAGCTCTGAACCATAGACAACATGAATATTAATGTTACTATCTGGTTGAGACTGTTGATAAAACGTAAAAAGGAATGCTCTGTTCCTGCAACTGAACAGGCGTGAAACGCTATCCAACAGGATGGATACCGTTTTGTCAGCCAGTTTTATAGATCACACTTATGAGTATGCGTGTTTCATTTACGGCCAGGAATGCTGATGATGACAACATTACTACCCGTTTTCACTAAGCCTTCCCCGTTGGCGCTCAATGCTCTGCGCGCTGGTCGTATTTGCCGTTTCCTTCTTATCCCGGATGGAAGAATCCGCTGAACGTCGTTCGGCGGCAGTTGTAACACGCGTCGTTTGCTTACAGGGATTATGGCGGGT
>ERZ835762.1029-NODE-1029-length-19505-cov-14.213625_pt1 | contig 19505 bp, 20 predicted proteins | sample MGYA00519687_ERZ835762 | MGnify/ENA primary metagenome ERZ835762 (study PRJEB31850, sample SAMEA3708783) | human gut metagenome | biome: human gut; feature: human-associated habitat; material: faeces | place: China | collected 2014 ... | reverse complement strand
AATGGAACAGAAAAAAACAAACGAGAGATTCAAGTCTTTTGCGTCCAAGGTATGGCTGAGCACACCTACCATGCATGGGCCGGAACTGGAATATGTCAAGAAAGCATACGAAACAAACTGGATGTCTACGGTAGGCGAAAATATTAATGAAGTGGAACGCTTGATTGCTGAACGAGTAGGAGTCCGATATGCAGTCGCATTATCGGCAGGAACGGCATCTCTCCATCTTGCCATGAAGCTTGCCGGGGAAGCCATGTATGGTCAGCCCGAACTCGGAAAAGGAGCGCTAAACAATAAGAAAATTTTCTGTTCCGATGTCACTTTCGATGCCACGGTGAACCCTGTGGTTTATGAGGGCGGTATCCCTGTTTTTATTGATACCGAGCGTGACACATGGAATATGAACCCGGTGGCACTGGAAAAAGCATTTGAGATTTACCCGGATGTCAAAGTGATTGTGGTCGCACACCTTTACGGCACACCGGGCAAGATTGATGAAATCAAGAAGATAGCAACTGCCCACGGAGCTGTGATCGTTGAAGATGCTGCGGAATCCTTGGGTGCTACATATAAAGGAAAAGAAACCGGCAGCTTTGGCGATTACGGCTGCATCAGTTTCAATGGAAACAAGATCATTACCGGTTCGTCCGGTGGAATGTTCCTGACCGATTCCAAGGCGGATGCCGAAAAGGTGCGCAAGTGGTCAACCCAAAGCCGGGAAGCAGCTCCGTGGTATCAGCATGAGGAGCTGGGATATAACTACCGCATGAGCAATGTGATTGCCGGAGTTGTGCGTGGGCAGATTCCTTATCTGAATGAACATATCGCTCAGAAGAAAGCTATCTATATGCGCTACAAGGAAGGCTTGAAAGAACTCCCGGTGCAGATGAATCCTTACGATGAGAAGAACAGTGAGCCGAACTTCTGGCTGAGCTGCATGATCATTGACAAGGAAGCTATGTGTAAGCAGGTCAGAGGGGAGCAGGATGCGCTGTACATCAGCGAACCGGGAAAGAGCTGCCCCACAGAGATACTGGAGACATTGGCGAAGTACAATGCAGAAGGCCGTCCGATCTGGAAGCCGATGCACGAACAGCCACTTTTCCGAATGAATCCGTTTATCACAAGAGAAGGCAACGGCAGAGCCAAAACCAATGCCTATATCGAAGGTGGTAGTGAGGATGTGGGTATGGACATTTTTGAGAGAGGTCTGTGCCTGCCGAGTGATAACAAGATGACTGCAGAGGAGCAGAATCAGATTATCGAGATAATTAAAAGTTGTTTCTGATATTCTGAAACACACAAGAGGAAGAAAGAAACATGAATAAAAAGATAAACATTCGATGGCAGCTCGTCATCTATGATGTTTTCATATTGATTATGGTTGACCTGCTGTTGCTTGCCTTCTCAGGCAGCAAACTTTCCGTTTCAGGAATGGTGATTCAGGGAACCATTGGTTTTGTCGCTGTTTTTGCATCGAGATTGTTGGGAAGCATATACAGCCAAATCTGGAGATACGGTGGGATTCAATGCTACATCAGATTACTTTTTACTGATGCCATTGCGTTTTTGGTCACATTGATCATAGAAAGAATCCTTCCGATTGAACATATAACCTTTGCGAGACTACTTGCCATTGCCTGCATGAATTTATTGGGCGCATTGACAATACGAATGATGTACCGTTATGCGTTTAAGTGCGGAAATGACACTACATTCTTTGGGAAAATCCTTCTGTTTGTTTTAAGGATGTTTGCCGGAAGCAAAATCGTTGGAGAGCGCACGCTTGATGCAACGAAGATAAACATTGCAATTATTGGGGCTGGGCGTGTAGGTGTCAGCTTGGCCGAAGAACTATTAAATAATGCCAGTTCTGCATATACGCCACGGTGCTTTGTCGATGTAAGCAAGGAGAAAGTTGGAAGGGATATTCATGGCATTCCGGTGTTGCTTGAGGATGAAGCCACGCTGGAACAGTTAAAACTTTTGGATATTCAGGAAGTTGTATTTGCAATTCCTAATCTTGCTGATGATAAAAAGAAGAGTCTTTATGAACATTATCAGAAGGCTGGATACAAGATCAAAGTATATGACTATCCAACGATGCAGACTGCCGGTGGAAAGCGGCATCTCAGAGAGTTTGACATTGAGGAACTGCTTTTCCGCAGACCAATTGTTGTGAATGATGAACGAACCAGTGAATATTACCGTTATAAAGTGATTTTGATTACAGGCGGCGGTGGTTCTATTGGTTCTGAATTATGCAGGCAGCTTGCGAAGATGCAGCCAAAGCAGATTATCATTCTGGATATCTATGAAAACGGCGCATACGATGTCCAGCAAGAATTGAAAATTGCTTATGCTGGAAAGTTGGATGTCCGTATAGAAATCATGTCTATCACGCATAAGAAAGCGTTGGAAAAGGTATTTCGTACATATCGTCCTCAGATTGTGATCAATGCGGCTGCGCATAAGCACGTTCCGCTGATGGAGCACAACTGTGTTGAAGCGGTGCAGAATAATGTCTTGGGAACAAAGAATGTGATTGATTGCTGTGAGGAGTATGGAACCGAACGTTTCATGATGGTATCTACGGACAAGGCCGTTAATCCGACAAATGTAATGGGTGCCACAAAGCGGATGTGTGAGATGCTGGTACAAAGTGCAAGCACACACGGAAAAGTCAAATACAGTGCTACCCGATTTGGAAATGTTCTGGGTTCAGCAGGTTCTGTGATCCCACTGTTTAAGAGGCAAATCGCAAACGGAGGTCCCGTTACACTGACAGATAAGCGCATCATTCGATACTTCATGACGATTCCAGAAGCAAGCCAGCTTGTGTTGGCAAGCGGAGCTATGGCACATAACGGCGAATTGTTTGTGCTGGACATGGGACAGCCGGTTCGAATTCTTGACCTTGCGGAGAACATGATTCGCTTGTCTGGCGTTCAGGGAGTAGAAATCGTTGAGACGGGATTAAGACCGGGAGAGAAACTCTATGAGGAGCTTCTGGTCAAAACAGAGGAACTTGATAAGACAGACAACAGTTTGATTTTTGTCGAGCGGGATACACCTTTGAGCGAAATGGAGATTAACGAAAAACTGGAAATGCTCCAACGTGCCTGTGAAACAGAAGATGATGATCTGGTGCGGGATGTTTTGAGACAAGTTGTTCCAACATTTAAGAAACCAGAAGAAGTGAATGTAAAAGCTGCTGAATCTGATGAAATGAAGAATCAGCGTGAGCTGGCAGTGGTATAAGAAGCAAAGAAATTTAGTGATGTAGGAGGACATAAGGACATGGAGCATAAAAAAGGCTTTTATGAAAAGTACATAAAACGTCCCCAGGATTTTCTGTGTGCATTGCTTGCGTGTATCGTTTTAAGTCCGATCATGTTGGTTATTGCGATTCTGGTAAAGATTAAAATTGGCTCCCCCGTATTGTTTGCTCAGGAAAGACCGGGATTGCATGGGGAGATATTCAAACTGTACAAGTTTCGCACGATGACCAAAGAGAGGGATGCAAACGGAGAATTGTTGCCGGACGAGCAGCGTCTTACGTCTTTTGGCAAACTGCTGCGCTCCACGTCACTGGATGAATTGCCTGAATTGTACGCAATCCTGACGGGACGGATGGCGGTTTGCGGACCCCGGCCGCTCCTGGTGAAGTATCTTCCGCTATATAACGAACATCAGGCGAGAAGGCATGAAGTCAGACCGGGATTTACTGGGCTGGCACAGGTGAATGGAAGAAACTCCATCAGTTGGGAAGAAAAATTTGATTTGGATGTGGAATATGTAGATCACATTACTTTCCTTGGAGATTGGAAAATCATCTTCAAGACCGTATGGACGGTATTGAAACGAGAAGGAATCAGCTCTGAAACCTCCGCAACCATGGAGGAATTCATGGGAACAGAAGCTGCTGAAGCAAAAGACGATGCGGAGGTGTAGAAATGAGAAAATTAGCAATTATCGGTGCGAGTGGTCACGGAAAGGTAGTTGCAGACATTGCAAGAAAGAACGGCTACAAAGAGATTGTTTTTTTAGATGATGATGAAAGCATTCACGAATGTGGAGGTTATCCGGTAATAGGAAAAAGCTCTGAAGCCGGGACGATAGATGCTGACATAATCGTTGGGATTGGAAATGCGGGTATTCGGAAGCGGATACAGGAATCAGTTCCAGAGGAAAAACTGGTTACACTCATTCATCCAGATGCAGTTATTGCGGAAGATGTTGCGATAGGTGCAGGAACTGTAGTTATGGCAGGTGCTGTAATCAATTCGGGAGCAAGGATTGGAAAGGGCTGCATCATCAACACTTGTTCGTCCGTGGATCATGATTGTAAAGTGGGCGATTATGTACATATTTCGGTAGGCAGTCACTTGTGTGGGACTGTCTCTGTGGGAAGTGGAACATGGATCGGTGCTGGAGCAACCGTCAGCAATAACATTTCTATCTGCCCGGACTGTATGATAGGTGCTGGAGCAGTAATAGTGAAGAATATTGATTCAGCCGGAACATATATGGGAGTTCCGGCAAGAAGGATTAGATAAAAGAAATGGAGTAAAACGATGGCATTAACATTGATGTATATTACGAACAATCCGATTACGGCGCAAATTGCTCAGGAAGCAGGGGTTGATCGTATCTGGATTGATATGGAGTACATAGGTAAGGATAAAAGACAGGGTGGGATGGATACTGTCAAGAATCATCATACGATTGATGATATCAGAAAACTGCGTCCGATTGTTACAGATGCGGAGCTTATGGTAAGGGTAAATCCGCTGCATACGGCTACTGTGGATTGTTGCAGTTCTGAGGAAGAAATCAATCAGGCAATTGAAGCAGGTGCTGATGTAATTATGCTTCCTATGTTTAGAACTGCGGGTGATGTTAAGGAATTTGTACGTTATGTCAATGGCAGGGCAAAGGTACAGCTTCTTGTGGAAACAGCCGAAGCCGCAGCTAATATTGATTCTATTCTGGAAGTTCCAGGAATTGACGAAGTTCACATAGGATTGAATGATCTTCATCTTGCATACCATATGGACTTTATGTTTGAACTGATATGTGGCGATGTTGTTAATAACCTTTGCCGGAAAATCAGAGATAAGGGCATAAAATATGGATTTGGTGGGATTGCAAGAGTTGGGTACGGTATGCTTCCGGCAGAATATATCATAGCCGAGCATTACCATCTTGGTTCAACCGCAGCAATTTTGTCCAGAGGTTTCTGCGATGCGAACATTGTGAAAAACCCACGGGAAATTGAGAGTATATTTATCGAAGGTGTAAAAAATATCCGACTGAAAGAAAAAGAAGTTGAAAAGTACTCTGAAGAAGAATATCAGCGAAATTTGGACTTAATTCGGGATAAAGTAAACATAATTGTCGAAGCAAAAAAACAGAAGAAGTAGGGATTGAACAATGAAGAAGATTTGTATTTGTACGACGGTTTCCATTACGATGAAAACATTTGTGGTTGAAACTGCAAAATATTTACATGAAAACTGCGGATATGACATTACTTTGATTTGTAATGAAGATGAAAAGTTTGAAAAATCATTACCAGAATACCTGCATTTTATTCCTGTGCATATGGCAAGAGGGATTGATCTGTCTGCGTTAAAATCTATTAAGCAGTTTATGCAAATCTTCAAAGAGCATAAGTTTGATATGGTGCAGTATTCCACTCCGAATGCCGCTTGCTATGCAAGCATTGCAGCTAAAAGAGCGAAGGTTCCTGTCAGATTATATTGTCAATGGGGCATCCGTTATGTTGGAATGAGCGGAATATCAAGAAAAATCTTTAAAGCCATTGAGAAAATGGTATGTAGAAATTCAACGGATATTCGGGCTGTTAGCCCAATGAACAAGGCGTTTGCAGTATCAGAAGGGCTTTATCCAGAAGAAAAAGCTGTTGTCGTAGGAAAAGGTGGCACAATTGGTGTCGATATGCAGCGGTACGATATTTCCAAAAAGCCAGAATATCGTTCAGCAATTCGCAAGCAATACGGTATTTCTAATGAAGCGTTTGTATATGGCTTTGCTGGGCGTGTTTCGGCAGATAAGGGTTGCACAGAATTACTGACAGCTTTTCAGAAAATTACGGAATCTGTGCCTGATGCGAAGCTGCTTATTGTTGGGCCTATGGAAGATAATTGCGGTGTTCCGGTTGAGTTGTTAGATTGGGCGAGAAAATCAGAGCAGGTTGTTATGACCGGAATGGTTGACGGCTCAAAGATGAATGAATACTATTCGGCAATGGATGTGCTGGTTCATCCGACATACAGAGAGGGATTTGGAATGGTGCTTCAGGAAGCTGGCGCACTTGGAATTGCAATGATTACAACAAAAATTCCTGGAGCCTCTGAGGTGATGGAAGCTGGTGTTTCTTGTCTGCTGGTAGAACCAAAAGATGTTTCAGAGTTGGAATCTGCTATGAAAAAGCTGATTACGGATAGAGGATACTCACAGAAAATTGGTCAGGCGGCGTATGAAAGAACAAAGCGATATTATGATCGCCCGATTATGCTAGAGAATCAGAGAAAAGATTACATTAAGGTGTTAGGAGATAAAGTAAATGAATGATCCAAAGATATCTGTTATTATGGGGATCTATCAATCAAAGAATAAGGATATGGTTCGTAAAGCAATTCAGTCTATCATAGATCAGACTTTCACAGAATGGGAATTTGTTATTTGTGATGATGGGTCTCCAGATGATACATGGGAGTTTTTGAATAAGGAATATGGTAAGGATGAGAGATTTGTGCTCGTTAGGAATGAACAGAATGGGGGGCTTAGGGTTGCACTAAACACATGTTTGAAGGCAGCAAGCGCAGATTACGTTGTACGACAAGATGCAGATGATTATTCAAGGGAAGATAGACTGCAAATATTGTACGATTATGTTGTACAACATCCAACTATTGATGTAGTTGGTACGGCAATGGTTTCTTTTGACGAGAACGGCTCATTTGGGGTTATTCATCCTAGAAAAGAAAATCCAGTAAAAATGGACTTTCTGTATGGGAGTGTAGTGGCTCATGCAACCACAATAATGAAGAAAAATAGTTTAAATAATGTCAACGGATACCGTGTTTCATGGGAAACCACAAGATGTGAAGATACTGATTTATACATGAGAATGTGTGCTAATGGGGCTACTTTTCACAACATTGATGATGGATTGTATTATGTACGTCAAGATCGGGATAGTGTTGCTCGAAGAAAATATATCAATCGTGTGAAAGAAGCTGTTGTAAAGTTTAAAGGATTTCAGGCACTACATATGCCAATTTATTGCTATATTTTTGTTTTGAAACCCTTGATTGTTGGTTTAATTCCAGGGAGACTGTTATTGAAGATAAAACGATTCCTCATGAAGCCCTAATGACAGAAATGACACTTTCGATTTTATATAACCGAAATTTTGAAGAAGTCTATAACGGTCGATTAACAGTAAGGGGGGATATTTCATGACATTGGTATATTGTATTTTTGGTGCATCACTCTTTGCATTGATAATTAGTAGAGGCTCAAGTTTTGTTTCTGCTGAAAGCAGTGTGGACAGTCTTGATAATACCATATATGTAAAAAGAAGTGCATTTCTTTTTACTGTGTTTTGGGTGATTTTTAGTGTCTTAATGGGATTCCGGTATAATTTTGTAGATACATCAACCTATAAAATGATGCTCAGAAGAATCGGTACGGATTTTGCTAATTTGTTAGATCCGTCCGTTGCAAAAATTGAAATTGGGTTTAATATATGGATGATATTATGTAATATCGTATCAAATTCAAATGAACAGTTTTTTGTCTTTGTTACGACTGCAGTTACATTAGCGCTTGTGTTTACCTACCTGTATAGAGAATCCACGGACGGGGGATTCTCAATTCTTCTTTTTATCACATTGTACTCATTTACTTTTATGAATGGAATAAGGCAGGCGTTAGCGGCTTCGTTCTTTGCGTTAGCATATCAAAAGTATAAGGATCGACCAGTGATAATGGTGTTCGTATGTGTTTTATTATCTGTGTTCCATAACAGTATGCTACTGTTGATTCCACTCTATTTATGCAGTCGGGGTGGATTCTTCAACTGGAAAATAAAGCTATTGTATTGCTTTGCTGTTGTGGTTGTGGTAGCACCAGGATCAATAGATTGGATATTAAACAGTGTTTTGTCAGACAGGTATATTGAAAGTTTGTCTATAGCAAATTATGGGGTAGGAAGAATGAGAATCTTGATCAACTCACTTCCTGTTGTCCTAATGTTGCTAGCCAGAAGGATTACGAAGGGGCAAAGTATCCAGAGTGACGACATGGATAACTTGCTGCTGATTGATTTTGTAGTTAACCTTTGTTCGATAAGGTCAACTTACTTTGCTAGGATGTCAATATATTTTGGATTATTCCTATGTGCGTATTACCCTGCTATTCTGAAAAAAGTATTTAGTAAGAACTCACAGGGTCTTGCAGTCGCATTATTTACTATTTTTTATACAATCTTTTATTTCTACCAAGCATACACATTTGAACAATATGGGTATCTGCGGGAGTTTTATCTGATTTTTATGAACTGATTTGGAGGAAGTAATTATGAATAACGTTGCAGCAGTAGTCGTAACGTATAATCGTTTAGAAGAGTTAAAAAAGAATATTGATATGTTGCAGCGGCAGACACGAACTCTAGATGCAATTTATGTCATTGATAACGATTCTACGGATGATACCGAGATCTATTTGACAGAGCTTGCAAAGGAAAATGAACGAGTGGTTCCCTGTAGGCTTGAAAAAAATGTTGGCGGAGCAGGTGGCTTTTCCTATGGATTAGAGAGAGCCTGCAAAGATGGATACGATTGGGTCTGGTTAATGGATGATGACGGTCGCCCACAAACCGATGAGACTCTTGAAAAACTGATGGCAGTAGCGGAGAAAGAGTCAAATTATTCGCTTATAAACTGTAATGTCCTTTGGGATGGAAACGAATTGTCGTTCAAAATAGGAACACAGTATCATACGCTGAGGGAGCAGCAGGAAAATATTCCGTCCGGACTGATCGAGAATTGTGCCTGTGTATTTAACGGCTCTTTGTTTGGACGAGCAGTTTATGAGAAAATTGGTACTATCAGAAAAGAATACTTTATCCGGGGAGATGAAGTAGAATATTTAATGCGTTGTAAAAACAATGGTGTTAAGGTATTGACGGTAATTGATTCCCTATATTACCATCCCAAAACGGAGTATGCGCACATGACGTTCTTGGGGAAGAAATTTGATTATGAATGTATGGCAATCTGGAAGCAATTTTTCCTGATTAGAAACTATGTAGCAACTTATTGTACAACTGCAAATGAGCAGCAGAGGAAGACGATGAAGCGTGGACTTGAGCTGATCTTCCTCGGTGTCATTTTGCACGATCGCAGTCTGAAACGTCTCGGATATTGCATACAGGCAGTAAGAGAGGGGAAAAAAGGTATTTTTGATAACTATTTCAGAGGGGTAAGGTAATGAAAGAAAGAAATGGAAGCATGGATTTATTAAAATGTCTGTGTATGCTGTTTGTTGTAATTATACATTTGCTGGGGCATTCTGGTTATCTGGCTGCATTGAATAAGGGTACTTTTGTATATTACGGTGCAAACTATTTGGCGTCTCTTGTCAAGGTTGCGGTCCCTATATTCGTACTAATTACAGGTTATTTTGGCATTTCCTTTAAATTGGAAAAAGTGGTAACTATGGAGATAACATTGTTGTTTTATAGCTTATTCACATTTATAATTGCGCTTGTATTTGCGGGGGGGGTATTGAACATACTGTTTCTTCAGTATTAAAAACCGTTTTGCCGTTTTCCTATAAATCTTGGTGGTTTGCAACACATTACATTGTTTTGATGTTTTTTGCACCCTATATCAATACCCTGCTACAATCAATTGACAAGAAAAAACATATCAGCCTGATTGCCATGTGCTTTATCCTGTTTAATGTTATTTCCTCGTTTTCGCTTGATCCGATTGATACAACAGGTGGATATGGTTTTGTCAATTTTATTTTTCTCTACCTGATTGGTCGATATATGCGGATGTACGGTTTATTTCAAAATATAAGAGCATATCAGTGGTTTTTAGGATATTGCTTTTTCAGTTTTCTCATTTTGCTTAGCTATCATTTTTATGGGAATTACAAATTCGGAACATATAATAGTGTATTGTTGTTATTATCGTCGATTTCACTTTTTAATGTGTTTACCAGAATCAAGATTAGAACAACAATATTTTCACGAATGGTTCCATACACATTCGCAGTGTATTTGATATCGGATAGCTTCTATATGAGAAAAATTTTCAACAGCCAGATTATCAATTTTGAGAAAATGGCAGATACATGCATTTCTTTGGTAATAATGTTTTTCTATGCAGTAGCTGTGATGGCATGTTGTATGCTAATTGACTATGTTTGGAAACGTGTATTTGGAAAGATGAACAAGAAGATAACCACGTTTGTTTGTGAAAAAACATATCGAATGTGGAATAAGATAATTGTATTTCTAATGTCCTAAATATTCAAGGGCCGAGAGGAGTGGAATAGTGAGTATCCCTAAAATAATACACTATTGTTGGTTTGGTGGGAACATACCAGCCAAATTTGAGAAATATATCGATCAATGGCGAAAAAAATGTCCGGATTACGAGTTAAGGCTTTGGAATGAGGATAGTTTTGATTTAAATTCCGCAGAATACTTGAAAAAGGCTGTTAAAGCAGGCAGATGGGCGTTTGTAGCAGATTATGTCCGGCTGGCAGCACTGTACCAATATGGTGGAATTTACCTTGATACGGATGTGGAGCTGTTGGCAAACTTTGATTCCTTATTGGATCAGAAGCTGGTTTTCGGTTTTGAAACGAGCCGGCAAATAAACGGTGCAATTATCCTGGCTGAAAAAGAAAATCCCTTTATTCGGGAAGTTCTGGATGTATATGAGGGATTCCTCTTTGAAGGAAAAGATATTGTTGAGACAATGATTCCGATTCCCTATGTACTCAGTAGAATGGTGGAGCAAAAAGGTGCGGTACTGAACGGCAAAACACAGACGGTCGATGGAATCACACTGCTTTCCAGAGACTACTTTTACCCTCTTTCATTTGAAGGCGAGGGTAGATGTTTTACGAAAAACACCATTGCCATACACCAGTATGCTGGTTCTTGGTCGAATAGCATAACAAAGATAGATGTATTCTTGAAGAAAAACTTTTCAATCTCCATACAGCCTGTGATCAAAGGATTATCAAAAATGAAAAAAATTTTATTGCGGAAATAAGAGGAAGCAATTGTCTTAAATTGAAATATAGAGGAAGGTGATGCACATGATTAAGGTGTTGTTCTTTTTGCCCACTTTGGGAAATGGAGGAGCAGAAAAGGTTCTGGTGAATCTTGTAAACAATATGGATACCCAGATGTTTGACATCACTGTTAAAACATTATTTGATGAGGGAGAAAACAGAGAGCGGCTGGCTTCTCATATCCATTATATATCGTGTATGAAAAAGGCTCGTAAAGGTCTGGTTCAACTCATGAAATGTGCATCTCCGAAATTACTGCATCGTTTGTTCATAAAGGAAGCTTACGATCTTGAGATTGCATATTTAGAAGGAATTGCGACACGGATCATCAGCGGTTGTCAGAATTCCAAAACGAAAAAAATAGCCTGGGTTCATACGGAATTAGCTAGTGAATCATTTGCAGCGCATGTATATCGAAATTTCCGGGAGACAGTGGCGTGCTACGAAAAATTTGATATTGTTGCCTGCGTTTCAGAACAGGTGCGTCACCGTTTTTGTACGTTGCTTGACATCACCTCTGAAAAAACGGTTGTGCAGTATAATACAAACGAAAGCGATCTCATTCGTTCGTTAGCACAAGAATCGGTAACGGATTGCTTTTTTTCTGAGAATGAATTCAAGATTATTGCTGTAGGCAAAATAACCCATAATAAAGGCTTCGACCGCCTGGCGAGAGTTCTAAAAAAACTGTTGGCAGATGGCTTGCATCCACATATATATATTATGGGTGTGGGAGAGGACAAAGAAAAAATTGAAAAGTACTTGACAACTGAGGGCATAAGCCACGCCTTCACTTTTGTGGGTTATAGGAAGAATCCCTATTGTTATGTTAGCCGATGTGACCTTTTTGTTTGTTCCAGCTATCGAGAAGGATTTTCAACTGCGGCAACCGAGGCACTCATTGTTGGAACACCTGTTTTAACTGTTGACGTATCCGGGATGCGAGAATTATTGGGAGAACATAATGATTATGGAATCATTGTTCCGAATGATGACGTGAGTTTGTACCAAGGACTTAAAGACTATATGGTTAGTCCGGAATTGCATGAGAAGTATAGGAAACTGGCAGAGGAACGAGGTAAACGCTTTAATAGAGATGTCACTGTGTCAGAAACGGAAAATCTTCTGATGGGAGTTGCTCAGAAAAAGGAGGGCGAGGAATGCTGAAAGTTGCAATTATTACATTTCATAGAGCTATCAATTATGGAGCAGTGCTCCAGACTTATGCTCTGTCCAGATATCTGAAAGAATCAGGTTATGATGTTCGCGTGTTAGATTACCGTGCAAATGCTATCGAGAAAAGCTATAAAGTTCAGTTTGGTCTGGATGCTTATTCTTTGAAACGAATGCTTCTGAGTCCTTTTTCGGAGAAGAAAAAAAGAGAATTCTATCGTTTTATTGACAAAAATATCCCTCATACACGCCCCTTGTATACTCAGGATGATTTGAGAAAAGAAGCACAGAAATTCGACTTTATCGTTACGGGCAGTGATCAGGTATGGAACAATCAGTGGACAGAGGGTGATGAAGCCTATCTGTTGAATTTTTGTAAGGACGAGCAAAAAGTCTCTTATGCTGCCAGCATTGGGAAAAGCAGTATCTCGGAAGAAGAACAGCAGCGGCTGAAAAAACATTTGCAGAATTTCCGAATGATTTCGGTTAGAGAAAAAACCGGAAAGGATTTGCTGGATTCTTTTATTCAGAAGGAAGTTTCAGTAAATTGTGACCCGGTTGCATTGCTCAGTAAAGAAGCCTGGGAACAGATGGCAACCCTTCCGAAGGAGAAAAACTACATTTTGGTCTATATGCTGGTGAAGTCTGACAGTTTGATGAATGCAGCAATAGAATATGGGAAGAAAACCGGCAAACAGGTACTCTTGATTAACGACAATATTCGCAGACAGTATCCAGTAACCTATGAACGGTATATTTCTCCAGAAAAATTTGTGGGGCTTTTCTGTAATGCTGACTGCGTGTTTACCAATTCATTTCATGGGACTATGTTTTCTATCATTTTTGAAAAAGAGGTTCACGTTGAACTGCAGAAGTACAAAGGAGCACCAAATTCTCGTTTTGTTGATCTGCTGACAAAGGTCGGAATGGAAAACTGTGTTTTTGAGGGTACACTAATTGATGGTAATTATCAGAAACCCACTTATACTTCTGTAAAAGAAAAGATGAAAGAGATGCAAGACGAGACTAAGAAGTATTTTGCAAATGCATTTTTGAGAGGAAGCTACTAATACGATGGAAGATATTGGCAATACTGGAATTTGCGCATATGGCGCAATTAATAAGAATGACGATGAACTCCTCCATTCATCGTCTGGTGGTGTGGTTTCCGAATTATGTCGTGCGATTCTTATGGGAGGCGGTGCTGTTTGTGCCAGTACATATGATTATGATTCACATAAGCTGAGGCACACCTTGATTGAAGACATTTCGGGAATTGAGAAAATAAGAGGTTCTAAATATTTTCAATCAGATATTTCCGGTGTATACAAGACTATTGAGCAATTTCTGAAACAAGACATAGAAAGAATAATGCTTTTTATCGGAACACCGTGCCAATGCGCTGCGATAAAAAGCTATCTGAACGCAAAGCGCATTTCAATAGATAAACTCATTTGTGTAGATATTATTTGCCATGGCGTTGGCAGCAACCGGGTTTGGTCCGATTTTGTGAAGAACATAGAGAAAAAGAATAAGGTCAGGATTGTAAAAGTCACTTTTAAAGATAAAAGACGAGGTTGGTTGCTGCCGTATGCGGTTGCGTTTGGCGCAGATGGTAAGGAATATGATCTGTGCGATTATATGACCCTGTACAATAAACACCTTATTATGCGTGATGAGTGCCATGCGTGTACCTTTGCATCCATAAAGAGAGTGGGTGACATTACAGTTGGGGATTTTTGGAATGTGCAGAAGATCAGCCCTTCATTTTACAATATGAATGGTGTATCCTGCGTTTTGTGCAGTACAGAAAAAGGAAAGTCGTTGTTTTTTTCAGTAATGGAAAAATTCTATACGATTCCATTATCTGTTATGGATTGCGTTCAGCCGAACATGCAGTATCCTACCCCCAAAAATGCGCTTTCAGATATCTTTTGGAGCGAGTATCAAAACAAGGGATTTACATATGTAAGAAAGAAATATGCCTCCAAAACACGGGCAGACCGGATCAAACGGCATTTTCTTGTGAAGATTGGATTATGGAAGGTATAAAATGGGAGAAAAAGGTTTTCAGATGTGCGACAATTGTTGTGGCTGTAGTGCGTGCAGCAGTATTTGTCCGCAAAATGCGATTAAAATGGAAAAAAACATTAAGGGATTTCTATACCCCAATCTTGATGAAACGAAATGTGTGGCTTGTGGCTTATGTATGAAAGCTTGTCCACTGAGTGAGAAATGATCAACGCAAATCATATCTTCTGATTTGAAACGTGATATTTGAGGAAATAATTCCTCTTTCAAACATCGCAAATTGTTGCAATGTTAAATACACGATAAATAAGAGAACAAAGCTTCATGCATTTGTCCACAGTTTTTGTCTCAATTTCATGAATCCAAATGATATCAATAAATCGCGGTGATGAAAGCAGCTTAGCAGGTTATTATGGATTGTATCTCTTACAACTCGTATAAAATTGATATCGAAAGTGTTAATATCGTGCGGAGCGCTTACAATTTGAGAAGCATACGGTTTAGATTCGATATAATCAATATCATGTAACTTAACAACATAACAGTGATTCTGTTAGTCTGGACAGGTAGTTCTTGTCACCTAGGACTGGTGACTCCGTTGCACCGTAATAATCAAGGAAAAAGGAAAAACTATGAACAAAGTCAGAAAATTGTTAGTAAACTTGGGAATGAGTATAGTAAGCCAAGCTATCATCTTATTTTTAGGTTTTGTGATTCCGAGAATCATAATGGTATCCTATGGATCTGATACAAATGGCTTAACAAGTACTATAACACAGGTTTTCACATATATGTCACTGCTGGAGGCAGGAATTAGCCAAGCTACCAGAAATAATCTGTTTAAGCCAATTAAGGAAGACAACAGAGAAGAAATATCCTATTGGATGTCTGTTTCAAGACGTTATTTCAGAAAAATATCAGTTTTATATTTTTGTATTGTGTCGGTAATTGCATTTGTATTCCCATTGGTTTTAAAGACCCATGTAGGATATTGGACTATTGTATTTTACATTTTATTTGAGGGATTAACGAGCGTAGTTTCCTTTTACTTTATCAATACCTGGGTTTCCTTTCTGACTGCGAAAGGAGATATGTACGTTGTTAATACCCTTAGCCTGCTGAATAAAGTGCTGTGCTACGGCGTAAAGATTATCCTTGCACTTCTCGGCTTGAATATTGCATTGATTCAGGTGGGTTACTTTGCTGTTTCTGTTCTTCAAGTTATGCTGTACTTCATGTATATGAAGAAAAAGTATAATTGGATAGACTATTCTATCCCTGTTAAGAATGTGGCTCTGCCAGATCGGAAATCGTATATTATTATAGAAATTGCTTGGACTATTTTCTCTTCAACAGATATGATTTTGCTGTCTATGTTTGTGTCAACAGAGATGTCCAGTGTTTATGCAGTGTATAATCTACCGTTTGTTGCATTGAATAGTTTATTGAATGCGGTGTATTGTGCACTAAGCTATAATTTAGGTATTACATACCATGAGAATATGCAAAAATATATAAAAGTTCACGATATGTTTAACAGTCTTTTTGTGGGCGGTATGACAATTTTTATGTCGGTGACGTATGTTTTACTGATACCATTTATTAAACTCTATACTCAGGGGATCACTGATGTGAACTATATATACCCGATTCTTCCTTTGTTATTCTGTTTAGTACAGCTTTTGTCTTGGAGTCGTTTCGTCTCTGGAAATCTGTTTGGCGTTGCTGGTAAGATTCGCTCGGTTGTAATAGTCAGTGTTGTTGAGGCAGTAACCAATTTAACATTATCTATTATTTTGATTCAGAGATATGGTATCGTTGGTGTGTTGGTTGCAACCGTGGTCGCATTGCCACTGAAGGTAATATATTGTAATTATGTAGCTGATAAAGAGATTTTAAAGAGATCACAGATTAGGACTTTATCCATTCTCGGTATTAACGGAGGAATATTTGCTGCAGTAGTGTTCGTGAATCCTCTGTTAAATCTACAAATTACCAGCTATTTATCATTTGTACTCCATGGGGGTGTTGTGTTTGCAGTGATTGGTATGATTTCAGTTGTGTTAAATGTAATTGTAAACAGAGACCTTTTAAAAATAAAGGCGCTCTTTTCGAGGAACAAATAAAGCAATACTATAAAGGAGATTTCTATGAAATACGATTATTTAGTGGTGGGGGCTGGTCTGTATGGAGCAGTTTGGGCACAACAGATGTGTGAGCAAGGCAAAAGGGTACTTGTAATTGACAAAAGAGAACATATTGCCGGTAATGTATACACGGAAAGAATTGAAGGTATTAATTTTCACAAATATGGTGCCCATGTTTTTCACACCAATAATCCGGAAGTGTGGAACTATGTAAACAGATTTGCGGTATTTAATCGCTTTACAAATTCGCCAGTTGCAAATTACAAGGGAGAATTGTATTCTTTACCTTTTAATATGTACACATTCAATAAGATGTGGGGAGTAGTAACGCCTGAAGAAGCAGCGGCGATGATTGAAGAGCAGCGAAAAGAAATTACAGGGGAACCGCAGAATCTTGAAGAGCAGGCAATATCGCTAGTCGGTCGTGATATTTATGAGAAACTGATTAAAGGCTATACTGAGAAACAATGGGGGCGCGACTGTAAAGATCTCCCGGCGTTCATTATCAAGAGATTACCTGTTAGACTGGTATTTGACAACAACTACTTCAACGCACTGTATCAAGGAATTCCCATTGGTGGCTACACCAAGATGGTGGAGAATATGCTAAAGGGCGCTGATGTAGAACTTGGTGTTGACTATCTAAGCAACAAAGAACATTATGATGCCATGGCCGAGAAAGTTATCTTTACAGGTGCTATCGACGCATATTTTAATTATTCACTCGGCAATCTTGAATACCGTTCCGTTCGATTTGAAAATGAACTGTTGGATATTCCAAATTTCCAAGGAAATGCGGCTGTCAACTACACAGACGCAGAAACACCGTGGACACGGATTATTGAACACAAGTGGTTTGAGTTCGGTAAGGATGAATTTGGAAATGATTTGCCCAAAACCATTATCAGCAAAGAATACAGTTCCGAGTGGAAGCCTGGCGATGAGCCTTATTATCCAGTAAATGATGAGAAAAATGGAAATCTATATGCGAGGTATAAAAAGCTTGCGGATGCTGAAGAAAAGGTTATTTTCGGTGGCAGGCTTGGCGAGTACAAATATTACGATATGGATCAGGTGATTGCGGCTGCATTGGAACTGAGTGTGAAAGTATTAAATTCGTAATATTGCTGACATTAGAGCGTATCTGAAAACTAATGAACATTAGGAAAGTTGCACAAGAAACCAAAATGCGATAGAATAACAGAAAAAGCATGGGGGTGTTCGTATGGCAGCAAGACGATATGAACTCAGCGATGCACAGTGGGAACGGATCAAGGATATGATCCCCCGCGCCAAAACAGGCAGACCGCCGAAAGACGGCCGTTTGATGTTGAATGCGATGCTCTGGCTGGCAAGAAGCGGCGCGGCCTGGGCGGACATTCCCGAACGCTACGGCCCCCACCAGAGTGTGTACAGCCGCTTCTGTAAGTGGCGCGATGACGGTACTCTTTTGCGCATTTTCCAGGCTTTGAACGCGGATGCTGACTACGAAAACCTCTGCATCGACAGTACCTCTATCAAGGCTCACCCGCAAAGCGCGGGGGCAAAAAAGGGGCTGTAAATTCGAAAACAACCAGTTTATTGGGACAAGTCGCGGTGGAAAGATTACAAAAATCCATATGATTGTAGATGCTTTGGGGAATCCAGTCCACTTTATGCTCACAGGTGGGCAGGTACATGATTCCAAGGCAGCGGTGGATTTACTTTCTGGTATCCAGATTCCCGGCAGTAATATTCTCGGTGACAAAGCCTATGGTGCAAAGCAAATCCGAGATTATATTACGGAACAAAACGCTGTCTTTACCATACCCCCGAGGGGTGACTGTACCGATCCTTGGTACTGTGACTTTCATATCTACAAAGAGCGACATTTGGTAGAGTGCTTTTTCAACAAACTGAAAGTCTTTCGCCGGGTTGCCACCCGCTATGACAAGCTGGCAGTGTCCTTTGTTGCCTTTATTCACCTTGCTTCTATCTGCATTTTGTTGAAATAGTACAATCGCTTTGTGTTTTCAGATACGCTCTAATTTCTGAATAATTTTGGAAACTGGGAAAATGACAGTAGTAACCATACGAGGAGAATAGTATATGAAAATTTTACTTCTTGGCGGAACCGGTGCTATGGGGATTCCCCTTACAAATATCCTTTCCGCTGATGGAATGAACATAGTATATGTTACGACACGATCACCGAAGTTGAGCCGAGATAATGTGATCTACTTTCAGGGAAATGCGAGGGAGGCGAATTTCTACAAGAGGTTTTGGCTCGAGGGCCATTTGATGCCATTTTTGACTTCATGGTATATAGTACTGAGGAACTTAAAGCAAAGTTGCCAATGCTTCTAAATAATACAAAGCAATATTTCTTCTTCAGTTCATCCCGTTGCTACGCTAAAACAGATGGGCGAATCACAGAAGAATCCCCTCGGTTGGTAGATACCTGTACAGATGCGGAGTATCTATCAACTGACGAGTATGGCTTGGCAAAAGGCAGAGAAGAAAATTTACTTATCCAAAGCGGGGAAAACAATTGGACGATTATTCGCCCGTATATTACCTATAACACCTATCGTATCCAGTTGGGCGTGTATGAGAAGGAAAACTGGCTTAGGTTTGAAGTGAGCGGAGATAAAATCGAAGCTGTTCATATGATTCCGGGGTGGACGCATAATATCATTAATTTAAGCGAAACAGAAAACCTGGTGACTGTTATGACCTGCAATGAGATTTTTAATCCGGAGAGACCGGATACCTTTTTTGAGCCGGTATAATCAGATTTGAGGGGATGAGGGTATGAAGTTA
>ERZ835762.1010-NODE-1010-length-19815-cov-95.817966_pt1 | contig 19815 bp, 9 predicted proteins | sample MGYA00519687_ERZ835762 | MGnify/ENA primary metagenome ERZ835762 (study PRJEB31850, sample SAMEA3708783) | human gut metagenome | biome: human gut; feature: human-associated habitat; material: faeces | place: China | collected 2014 ... | reverse complement strand
GCGTCACGCCCTGCCTTAATACAAATATTATCATCGTTGCAATCCACATCACAGTTTTCTACCAGAATATTGGTAGATGAATCAATATCAATGCCATCCGTACTTGGTCCGTGACCTCCTACATTATTATTAATAGTAAGTCCGCTCACCGAACAATGATCCGAATACAAAATCTGACAAGCCCAGAATCCCGTACGCACCAACGTAAAGTCTTTCAACGTGATATGCTTGCTGTTGGAAACCAGTACTCCCCTCACCCGCTTGCAATCATAATCCACAATCCAACGCAGATTCTTCTTCTCATATTCCTCCCGCATCGCCCAATATTTATCCCAGAATACTTTTCCGCGGCAATCGATAAAACCTTCCCCCGTAAGAGCGGCATTTTCCGCATCCATTATATTGATAACGGCCGAAGGCCATGTCATTTCGATACCGGCAATGCGGGAAGGAAATTCCGGATAGTCCTGAATATTATCACTCGCAAGCAAGGTAGTACCTTTACTAAGATGCAGATTCACACCACTCTTGATAAACAAAGCACCTATTTTATAATACCCCGGGGCAACAACTACCGTACCTCCTCCCTGTTGGTGACAAGCATCAATAGCGACCTGGATAGCAGGAGTACTGAATACGGAAGTGTCATTCCGCAACCCGAACTTTCCGGCATCCCATTCTGTGTTTTCCGGAGTCCTCTGCGCCCCCACCTGATCGGCCCACGACAAATCCGGCTCTGCAGATACACTTCCCCAATCATAAGCAGGAATCGTCTTTTTCGGAGTTGTAAAACCAATCAAGGCCAATAGTACAATAGATAAAAGATACTTCATAATTACTTCTTTTAGTTCACGTTGCAAAATTATCGCATATCATCAAAGAGGTAATGGACAGATGTACGCAAAAGATAGAATATTATATCATACGGACAATTAACTTGAAAGGGTGCACAATTGTATATAGTCTTTGTACATTTCTCCATTTCATACATCACAAAAAGGAGTAATTTTGCGAGTGAATAAATACAATAAGGTCCAAACCGATAAAACAAATATGAGAAGAATTGCAATTTATCTATTGTGCATATTCATGTTACTGCCTGTTGTAACAATGACAGCACAACCTGGTTATAACTACTCAAAGTTACAACGGGAGAAACTAAACCGCGGCGTAGTTGCCATTCGCGAAAACCCTTCAGAAGTAATCGTTTCGTGGAGGTATCTTTCTTCCGATCCGATACAAACCGGTTTCAACGTATACAGAGACGGGAAGAAATTGACAGACACTCCCATCACTGTCAGCACCCTGTTCCGTGATAAGAATAACAGTCAGAAAACGGCTGTTTACGAAGTGCGTCCTGTTCTAAAAGGAAAGGAGACGCATCACATTGACGGTACATACACATTCCCGGAAAACGCGCCTCTCGGCTATCTGGAAATTCCCCTGCAAAAACCGGCAGACGGAATAACTCCGGCAGGCGATACCTACACGTACAGTCCCAATGATGCTTCCATCGGTGACGTAGACGGTGACGGCGAATACGAAATTATCCTCAAATGGGATCCCAGCAATTCACACGACAATGCACACGAAGGTTATACAGGCGAAGTATACATCGATTGTTACCGAATGAACGGAGAACAACTATGGCGTATCAACTTGGGTAAAAACATACGTGCAGGAGCTCATTATACTCAATTCATGGTGTACGATCTGGATGGTGACGGCAAAGCGGAAGTAGTGATGCGGACTGCCGACGGAACAGTGGACGGAAAAGGAAAAGTAATTGGAAATGCTGATGCAGACTATCGCGAAGCCGGTACTTTTGACCCAAGCAGGAATCAAATGATGAAGCAAGGACGTATTCTGAAAGGCAAAGAATACCTGACTGTTTTTTCAGGAGACACCGGTGAAGCCTTACATACCATCGACTATATCCCTGCCCGCGGCAACGTGGCTGATTGGGGAGACGCAAAAGGTAACCGAAGCGACCGCTTCCTGGCTTGTGTAGCCTATCTTGACGGAGTACACCCAAGTGTTGTCATGTGCCGAGGCTACTACACACGCACCGTTCTGGCGGCCTTCGACTGGAATGGGAAAGAACTGAAGAACCGTTGGGTATTCGACAGCAACCATCCCGGATGTGAGCAGTACGCCGGACAAGGAAACCACAATCTGCGTGTAGGCGATGTGGATGGTGACGGATGCGACGAAATCATTTACGGTTCCTGTGCTATCGACCACAACGGCAAAGGACTTTATTCTACCCGAATGGGACATGGAGACGCCATCCACCTGACACATTTCGACCCTTCCCGTAAAGGTCTGCAAGTATGGGACTGCCACGAAAACAAACGTGATGGAAGTACGTACAGAGATGCCGCCACCGGAGAAGTGTTATTACAGATAAAAAGCAATACCGATGTAGGACGTTGCATGGCCGCCGACATTGACCCGACTCATCCGGGTGTGGAAATGTGGTCAGGAGATTCACAGGGAATTCGAAACGTAAAAGGAGAAATCATAGCCCCTAAAATGAGAAATATGCCAACCAATATGGCTGTCTGGTGGGATGGAGACCTATTATGCGAACTATTGGATAGAAACATGATTATTAAATACGACTGGGAAAACAAAAAGTTTGTTCCGCTTGTCAAATTCACAGGAACTCTTTTCAACAATGGAACGAAATCGAATCCTTGTCTACAAGGTGACATTATAGGCGACTGGCGGGAAGAAGTACTCGTACGCTCCGAGGACAACGCTTCTCTCCGGCTCTACGTATCGACTATCCCGACCGAATACAGATTCCACACCTTCCTTGAAGAACCGATATACAGAATCAGTATCGCTACCCAAAATGTAGGCTATAACCAGCCAACACAACCGGGATTCTATTTCGGACCGGACCTTATAAAGATGAAAGGTACTTTCAGAGGATATCAATTCAAGTAAGTGTTGTACTAAAAGTATCAGCGCCAACCATAAATACACATCTCTTGCCCTTGGTATTTTACTATACGAAGGGCAGATTTGTTTAAAATCCAAAGAAATAACTATCTTTGCCTGCATATAACACATATAAATCCACTATGAAGAAGAATACATTCCTTATATTATCGCTTTTATTGCTTTATCTCTATCCACTGTCCGCCTCCGTTGAGATTCGCTCCAATAAACTGACTACCGGAGATGGATTAGCAAATAATTCGACCCGCTATATGATGCAGGACAATAAAGGATTTATCTGGCTGGGAACTCTCAACGGATTAAGTTATTATGACGGCAATTCCTTCGTCAATATCTATCCAAATATAAATAACCCGCTCTCATTAGCCGATTCCCGTATCCGAAGCATGGAAGAAGACCCGAACGGCTTCATGTGGATTTCAACAATTTCTTCTTTTATCAGTTGCTATGATTTACGTCATGGCTGTTTTGTAGATTTCACTGGAAATGGGGAATACAAGGAAAACTATTCCAAATTCATTATCCTTTCAGACAACTCTATTTGGTTATGGCATAATCAAAACGGTTGCCGCAGAGTCGTTTATCAGGACGGCAAATTTTCATCTCAGGTGTATAAAGAGAAATCTGGCAACCTGCCTTCCGATCAAGTGCAATTCGTTCTGGAAAGTGCGAAAGGAGAAGTCTGGATTGGTACGAATAAAGGATTATTAAAGTATCAGAACGGTAAAACAGCTAACCTCGACCCACAGCAACAGAGCTGGGAGCATATCATTTCTTATGATAAATACACTTGTATCATTACCGATAAAAATGAAATCTACCGTCATACCTATTCTGCGAACAAACTGGAAAAGGTTGCGTCGTTAGCCGAAAGCTTTGATGATACAAGCCGTGTCACAGGCAACTTCCTCTTGCAGGATAAATGGGTATTGTTTACTGTCAACGGCAGCTATATATTGGATATTCCGACCGGTAAACTAAATCGTTACTCGGAACTGAATATCAAAAATGGCGCCGTCACCAGGGACAATAAGAAAAATGTATGGGTACATAACTATACGGGCAATTTATGGTATGTCGACATAACCACCGGCAAAATCAAACCTTTTCAGTTCCTTTCCTCCAAACATATCGGTTACATCGATGTGGAACGTTACAGCATCGTACACGACTCACGGGACATTCTCTGGATATCGACTTATGGCAACGGGCTTTACGCTTATGAATTATCGACGGGTAACCTGCAACACTTCACATTCGAAGTCAATCAATCCAGCCACATCAACTCCAACTATCTTCAATTTGTAATAGAAGACCGTTCCGGAGGTATCTGGGTAAGCTCCGAATTCTCGGGTTTATCTCATTTGGAAATTCTGAACAAAGGAACACAGCGTATTCATCCCAGCGGTGAAAACAGTTCCGACCGCTCGAATACCATCCGCATGCTCTTTCAGACTCAAAACGGCAATATCTACATGGCCAACCGCATGGGTAGCCTTTACGAATACAACTCTGCCCTGACCAAAGTGATCCGGCAAGAGGACTTCACCCATAACGTTTACAGCATGAACGAAGATCAGGAAGGCAACTTATGGCTGGGAATGAGAGGGATCGGCCTTCGCATCGGCGCAAACAAATGGTATAAGAATGACCCCAGAAACGCTAACTCTCTATCCAACGACCAGGTTTACTCCATTTATCGCGATAGAAAAGGACGTATGTGGCTAGGCACTTTCGGTGGAGGATTAAATTTAGCAATTAAAACTGCCGACGGCTACCAGTTCAAACACTTCTTACAAGACAACTACGGTGAAAAACGCATCCGTGTCATCGAAGAGGACAAGAACGGACGCATGTGGGTAGGCACGAACAACGGTATTTATATCTTCCATCCGGATTCACTGATTGCATCACCCAAGAATTACGTGATTTACAATCATGCCAACGGCACATTCCCCAGCAACGAGATCCGTTGTTTGATGAACGATGATAAAGGTAATATGTGGATTGGTACTTCCGGGGCCGGATTCGCAGTCTGCCACCCGGGAGACAGCTATCAACACCTGACTTTCGATTGCTACGATATAAAAGACGGATTATCCAATGCAGTCGTACAGTCCATCGTTCAGGATAAGGATCATAAAATGTGGATTGCAACCGAATATGGCATCTCCCGTTTCACCCCGGCCACCAAACAGATAGAGAATTATTTTTTCTCTTCCTACACTTTAGGAAATGTATATAGTGAAAACACCGCTTGCGTCAGCAATGACGGCAAATTATTGTTCGGAACAAACTATGGCTTGGTAGTACTGGATGCCAACAAGATAGAGACGTTGGACAAGCCTGCTTCCGTGATCTTCACCGGACTTCAAATCAACGGTGCGCACATGCTTCCGGGAGTGGAAGATTCGCCTTTACAAGAAGCAATGCCCTATATCAACGAACTGAACCTGAAATATTATCAGAGTTCACTCACTATCTCTTTCTCTACCTTCAACTATCTGGACGGAGTATCCAAATACTCTTACAATCTTCCTCCATACGATACGGAATGGAGTTCGCCCTCCAGCCTGAACTTTGCTACTTACCGGAATCTGCCTCCGGGCAAATATGAACTACATGTGAAAGCCTGCAACGCCGCCGGTATCTGGGGAGAAGAAAATGTGATGGAAATCGTAATAGCTCCTCCTTTCTGGAAAACCGGATGGGCTTACCTGATCTATGCCATTCTGATAGCCATAGCGGGTTACTTCAGTTTCCGTATTATCAGAAATTTCAATGCGCTGCGTAACCGTATCGCTGTAGAAAACCAGTTGACGGAGTATAAACTGGAATTCTTTACCAACATCTCTCATGAATTCCGCACTCCGTTGACACTGATTCAAGGTGCTTTGGAAAGAATTGTCAACATGGGAAACCACTCCAAGGATATGCAACACTCCCTGAAGATCATGGACAAGAGCACGAAACGAATGTTGAGGCTTATCAACCAACTACTGGAATTCCGAAAAATGCAGAAAAACAAACTCGCCCTCTCCCTGGAGGAAACGGATGTTGTCGCTTTCTGCTATGAGATATTCCTTAGTTTCAAGGATGTCAGCGAATCCAAAAACATGGATTTCCGTTTCGAGCCTTCACAGAACTCTTACAAGATGCCTGTGGATAAGGGGAATCTTGATAAAGTGATCTATAACCTGCTCTCCAACGCTTTTAAATATACTCCTTCCAACGGAAAGATTATATTCAAAGTAGACGTACAGGAACAGAAGAAACAACTCTGCATACAAGTGATCGACACAGGACTGGGCATCCCGAAAGAGAAGCGTGCCGAACTGTTCAAACGCTTTATGCAAAGCAGCTTCTCACACAGCAGTGTAGGCGTCGGACTTCATCTCACATACGGTCTGGTCAATATACATAAAGGAACGATTTCTTATAATGAGAATGAAGGCGGCGGTTCCATTTTCACCGTCAAACTACCAACGGACGCCAGTGTTTATGAAGAAAAAGATTTCCTGGTTCCTAACCAGTTATTGATTGAAGAAGAGGAACAACGCCATAAAGAGTTTGTCACAGACGAAAATACGGACGAACAGGCAGCACCTCCCGTACCGTTGAACAAGCGGAAAGTATTAATCATCGAAGATGATAATGATGTCCGCGAATTCCTGAAAGAAGAAATCAGTCATTACTTCGAAGTAGTGGCAGAAGCGGATGGTATCAGTGGCTTCGAACGTGCACAAACTTATGATGCAGATCTGATTATCTGCGACGTATTAATGCCGGGTATGACGGGATTCGAAGTGACCAAGAAATTAAAGAATGAATTTGCCACCAGCCACATTCCCATCATTCTGCTAACCGCCCTCAATATGGAAGAAAAATATCTGGAAGGTATCGAATCCGGCGCGGATGCTTATATCACCAAACCATTCAGCATCTCCTTATTACTGGCCAGAATCTCCAAACTGATCGAACAGCGGGACAAACTGCGTGAAAAATTCTCCAACGAACCGGGAATGGTTCATGCGGCTATCTGTACGAACAACAAGGACAGCAAATTCCTGGCAAAACTGAATGAAATGCTGAACGAGCACATGGTGGAAACGGAATTTTCCGTAGATGACTATGCCAACCTGATGGGATTGGGACGTACCGTATTCTACAAGAAAGTACGTGGTGTCACCGGATACTCTCCCAATGAATACCTGCGTGTCATTCGTTTGAAGAAAGCTGCGGAATTATTGTTAACCGAAGACCTGACTGTTTCCGAGATTTCCTACAAAGTAGGTATCAACGATCCCTATTATTTCAGCAAATGCTTCAAGAATCAATTCGGAATAGCCCCTTCTGTTTATCAGAAGAACGGTGGTAAAGCTCCGGCTTCCAATGATACGGCAGAGAACACGGAACAAGCTTCCGAAGAAAAAGAAGAAGAGAATAAAACGGATGTTTAAAAAGAACATGTGCTAACCGCAGATAATAGTATCTCATTCTCCTATCAACGGGGAATGTGTACTATTATCTGAAATTGTGTACAAATACCAGTCGCTTTTTTTTCATCATGAGATAAAAATTACATCCTTTCCGTACGGTAGTATATGTATGTTTTCTCTCAATGTACTTCCTTTGCAGCAGAACATTTTAATAGACTATCATGAAACACAAATTATTTCTTTTCGTATTTCTGCTGACTGCACTGTCTGTCATCAACGGACAGGCATCCGAACGCAAAAAATACAATTTCAACAGCGAATGGAAGCTGCGGATAGGAGACTTTCCTAAAGCCAAAGACGCAAAATTCGACGACAGTAAATGGAAACAAGTGACTTTGCCTCATGCCTTCAATGAAGACGAAGCATTCAAACTTTCCATCGAACAATTGACAGATACAGTGGTATGGTATCGCAAGAATTTCCGGATTCCGGAACTGAAAAGTAATCAGAAAGTATTCGTCGAATTTGAAGGAGTACGCCAACGCGGAGACTTCTATCTCAACGGACATTATCTGGGCAGACACGAAAATGGTGTTATGGCGGTAGGGTTCGACCTGACTCCGCATATCAAAGAGGGTGAGAACGTGATTGCCGTTCGCACCGACAACGACTGGATGTACAGAGAAGAAGGAACTAACTCTAAGTTCCAGTGGAACGACCGCAATTTCAATGCCAACTATGGCGGTATTCCTAAAAACGTCTTCTTGTACGTTACTGATAATGTATATCAGACTCTTCCCCTATATAGCAACCTGAAAACGACAGGCGTATACGTCTATGCCCAAGACTTCGACATCCAAGGACGCAAAGCTACGATTCATGCCGAATCGGAAGTCAGAAATGACAGTAAAGCTCCCCGGCAATTCAGCTATCAAGTGAGTGTACTTGATGCAGACGGCAAACTAATGAAAACTTTCCAAGGTGATAAAGTGACTTTGAAAGCCGGAGAGACTAAAACGGTAAAAGCATCCGCCACCCTCCATAATCTTGACTTCTGGAGTTGGGGATATGGTTACTTGTATACGGTAAAAACCGCTCTGAAAGATGACAACAATCAGGTATTCGACGAAGTCAGTACCCGCACCGGCTTCCGCAAGACACGTTTTGCCGAAGGAAAGATATGGCTGAACGACCGTATTATCCAAATGAAAGGATATGCACAGCGTACCAGCAACGAATGGCCGGCAGTAGGCCTGTCCGTACCTGCCTGGTTGAGTGATTTCTCTAACGACCTGATGGTGAAAGGAAACGCGAACCTAGTTCGCTGGATGCACGTTACTCCGTGGAAACAGGATGTAGAATCCTGCGACCGCGTAGGTCTGATACAGGCAATGCCTGCCGGAGATGCTGAAAAAGACCGTGAAGGACGTCAATGGGAACAACGGGTAGAGTTGATGCGAGACGCGATTATCTACAACCGTAATAATCCGAGTATCCTGTTCTACGAATGTGGCAACAAAGCCATCAGCCGCGAACACATGATAGAAATGAAAGCTGTCCGCGACAAATACGACCCGTTCGGCGGACGTGCCATCGGATCACGTGAAATGTTGGATATCCGCGAAGCGGAATACGGCGGCGAAATGCTGTACATTAACAGAAGCGAACATCATCCGATGTGGGCGACCGAATATTGCCGTGACGAAGGTCTAAGAAAGTACTGGGATGAATACAGCTATCCTTTCCATAAAGAAGGTGACGGACCACTTTATAAAGGCAAACCGGCCACGGATTATAACCGTAATCAGGATGAGCTTGCCATCACCATGATAGCCCGCTGGTATGATTATTGGCGTGAGCGTCCCGGAACGGGTAACAGAGTCAGCTCCGGCGGTACTAAAATTATCTTCTCCGACACCAATACCCACTACCGGGGTGCGGAAAACTACCGAAGAAGTGGAGTGACGGACGCGATGCGTATCGAAAAAGATGCTTTCTACGCACATCAGGTAATGTGGGACGGATGGGTAGATACGGAAAAATACCAGACCTACATCATCGGCCATTGGAACTATCCGGAAAATACGGTAAAACCTGTGCAGGTAGTATCTACCGGAGAAGAGGTGGAACTTTTCCTGAATGGTAACTCTCTAGGTAAAGGCAAACGCCAATACAATTTTCTCTTTACTTTCGACAACGTAACCTTCAAACCGGGCAAGCTGGAAGCTGTCAGCTACAATAAAGCAGGAAAAGAAATCAGCCGCTATGCTGTAAATACAGCCGGTGAACCTGCCAGCCTGAAACTTACTGCTATCCAAAACCCCGAAGGTTTTCATGCAGACGGTGCGGATATGGCATTGATACAGGTGGAAGTGGTAGATAAAGTCGGAAAACGCTGTCCGTTGGACAACCGTACCGTTCAGTTCACACTCAACGGTCATGCGGAATGGCGTGGAGGTATTGCCCAAGGTGAAAACAATCATATTCTTGATACAAACCTTCCGGTAGAATGTGGTATCAACCGCGCACTGATCCGCAGTACAACGACTGCCGGAAAAGTAACTCTGACAGCACAGGCTAAAGGACTTCCAAGTGCCTCTCTCACATTGGAAACGGTGCCTGTAAAAGTGACCGGAGGTTTGAGTACCTATCTTCCGCAGGCCACTTTGAAAGGCAGACTGGATAGAGGCGAAACACCTGCTACCCCTTCTTACAAAGACAGCAAAAAGGGTGTACGAATCGTTTCGGCAAAAGCTGGTTCCAACAATGATGATGCTGAAAAAAGCTACGATGATATCGAACTGACCGAATGGAAGAATGACGGTAAACTAAGCACTGCATGGATTACCTATACATTGGAAAGAGATGCCGAAATAGACGATATATGCATCAAACTGCAAGGATGGCGTTCACGAAGTTACCCGCTGGAAGTATATGCCGGCAACACCTTGATTTGGAGCGGAAACACGGATAAAAGCTTGGGATATATTCATCTCAATGTAGAAAAGCCCGTACGTGCCAATACGATAACCATCCGCTTGAAAGGAAACACCAGTGACAAAGATGCTTTTGGACAGATTATCGAAGTAGAGGCTAAGGCTGCCAATAAAATGGAACTGGAAAAAAGCAGCAGCAAAAACCAGTTAAGAATCATCGAAGTAGAGTTTCTCGAAACAATCAAATAAATAGTTTTCAACAGGTATTAGATTTCTCACACAATTGTTAGTTTGATAAAAGAAGTCCTCCCGAACGATAATAAACGTGAGGAGGACTTTTTATTACCTACATAGTTTATAAAATCATAAAGCATATTTCTATCATGAAGAATTTACTGATCCTTTTCATACTTGCATTCAGCTGCAACTGTATGGCGGGCAACAACGAACCTGCCCATGTGATTATCACCGCCGGACAATCGAATACCGACGGACGTGTACCCAACGACCGTTTGCCGGATTACATCAAAACAATGGCAACAGATACGGCTTTTACGACAGGAGCTTACAAGTATTGCAAAATTGCCCAGAACCGTACAGACGGAAAATTCCGCCCCTTCTGGCCTAAGAGTAAAAGAAGAGCCAAACCCAATACCTGGGGATACGATGCTATTACTTACTATTGGCTGGAGCAATTGTGGCAAGAGCCTTTCTATGTTATCAAATGGGCAATCGGCGGAACTTCTATCGAGCCTTCCAATGCTTCGGACAAATCAATTCATTGGTCGGCAAATCCCGAATGGCTGGCAAATAATACGGCAACCAGTGAGAAAGGACGTTCTTCACTTCTGTCTTTCATCAATGACATAGACGGCTGCATTGACAATACATTATCCAAGTTGAAAAACGGTTATCAGATTGATGCGTTCCTATGGCATCAGGGAGAAAGTGACCATGCACATGGAGATAAATATTATGAAAACCTAAAAGCAGTAGTCACTTATGTACGCAACCATCTAAGCGAAAAAACAGGAAAGGATTACTCCAACCTACCTTTCATTTTCGGTACGGTAGCCAAGAAGAACAAACAGTATGGCAGCGAAGTGGAAGCCGCCATGAAACGTTTTGCCAAAGAAGATAAGAACGCATATTTAATAGACATGTCGGATGCGGAATTGATGGGCGACCGTTTGCATTTCAACCAAAATTCAGCCGAATATTTGGGCAAACAGATGTACGAACAGATAAAGGCAATCCGTTGAAAAGGCTATATTTGTACGTTCATAGGGGGTGGCGTACAAATGCCAAATGTGTTTTTTAGCAATTAGTATGAAATTACATCTTTTCCGTACGAATACTTGAGCGTAATTTCTCCTAATACACTTCCTTTGCAGAGGAAGTCAGACAAATGGAAAGCCAAACCATGTCTGCATCTTCCGTTATTTACTAATTTAATCACTTAGAGATATTAACATGAAAAACATTTTGCATGGAAATGGCAGTCTGGGAAGGAAGATTCAATATCTCCTTTTAATGACTCTGTTCGTAGTACAATCTGCCCTGTCGTTCGCACAAAACCGGACGGTGACAGGTGTAGTCGTAGATGAGAAAGATGAACCGATTATCGGTGCAAACGTCACTGTGAAAGGAACCGCCAAAGGAACGATTACTGATTTAGACGGTAAATTCGTACTCTCCGCTCCCAAAAGTGCCAAACTGCTGGAAGTGTCCTTTATCGGATATAACACTCAAACAGTAACCATTACCGATAAAACGCTGCAAATCAAACTGTCGGAATCCGCTATCGCACTGGATGAAGTCGTAGCAATCGGCTACGGTAGTGCCAAGAAAGGAAATGTGACCGGAGCTATCGCCAAAGTAAATGCCGAAAAGCTGGAAGACCGGGCATCAACCAATATCGCTTCTTCCCTGCAAGGACAACTGGCGGGTGTGGAAGTTCGCAGCACCACCGGTGAACCGGGTTCCGAATTACAGATTCGTGTACGTGGAGCTGCTTCTATCAACGCAGATGCTACTCCTTTATATGTAGTAGACGGTATTCCTGTCGATGACCTCGGTAGCCTCAACCCCGGAGACATACAGTCTATTGAAGTATTGAAAGATGCTTCCTCATCGGCTATCTATGGCTCCCGCGGTGCCAATGGGGTTGTCTTGATTACCACCAAACAAGCCGGTACTGATGAAAAAGTGAGAGTACAGTTCCAGGCCTCTTTCGGTATTCAGTCATTGGAAAGAAAAGTAGATGTACTGTCGCCCGAAGAATGGATTGAATTCCGTACCGCATATAATAATAACAGATATATCTCTCAATATGGGAGTAAAGGGGCAACGATTGAAGATGATTACGCTACCCGTCTGGCAATGATCGGTGGAAAGGAAAGTTATTATCTCCTGAATGACCCCCGCTGGACAGAACCCGGTTACGGCAATCTGAAATTGATTGACTGGCAGGACGAATTCTTCCGTCTGGCTCCGATACAGAATTATCAACTCTCTCTTTCAAGTGGTCGCGGTAACACTAAATATCGTGTATCAATGGGATACACAGATCAGGAGGGTATCGCTATCGAAAGTAATTATAAGCGCTTGAATTTCCGTGCCAATGTAGAATCGAAAGTATTCAACCGGATTACTGTCGGAGTTAATCTGGCACCATCTGCCAGTTGGAATGAAGGAGGACGTGTAGATGGTAAAGACCGTCAGGCAACGAACGTACTTACCATGGCCCCGGTTGCAGAACCTGAAGATGGCATCTATACCGGTGCAGGAGCTTACGGCTACTATCGTTGGACCAGTTCCAGCAAAATCAGCCCTGTTGCCTATATGGAACATGTACAAAACAAAGGAGAAAAGGTGCAATTAAGCTCCTCCGCTTATGTCAAAGCTGATATATGGAATGGGGTCAAAGCGGAAGTGACCGGTTCATATAACTTCAGCAGCAGCCAAAGCCGCTCGTTTGTACCGAGCACTATCACCAAGTACCGGACAGACGTAGAAGGATACAGAACCACAGCAAGTCGTACCGAGTCACGTAGCAACAAATTCCTTCTCCAGGGAGTGTTGCATTACGACAAGACATTCGGCAGACATACTATCGGTGCCATGGCCGGTTATTCTATGGAAAGTTCCGGTGGTTCTTCCATGAGATTATCAGCCACTCAATTTCCGGACAACTCTCTGGAAGTGATCGATATGGCCGACGTCGTACTCACTGCTGCTACAGCGTCCTTATCAACTCCATCCCGCCTGATGTCTTACTTCGGACGTTTACAATACGAATATGACGATCGCTACCTGCTGACGGCAAGTATCCGCCGTGATGGCTCTTCCCGTTTCGGAAAAGCGAACCGTTGGGGTATCTTCCCGGCTGTTTCCGGTGCTTATCGTATCTCAAACGAAAAATTCTGGCCGAAAGATTTCGTCATGAATTCATTAAAACTGCGTGCCAGCTGGGGAGCAAATGGTAACAACTCCATTCCTACAAATACAGCGCTTGCCAAACTAAGCAGTGCCAATTATTCATCCGGAAGTATTATCAACGGTTTTGCACCGACATCGCTCGCCAATCCGGATCTTGGCTGGGAAAAGACTGAAAGCTGGAATGTTGCTTTCGATATGGGATTGTTCAACAACCGTATCTTCCTTTCTGCCGACTATTATGTGAAAACAACCAAAGACTTGTTATACCAGGTGACTGTTCCCGCATTGCTCGGCTTTACCAAAGCATGGGGAAACATCGGGTCTATCCGTAACAAAGGTTTCGAACTGGAAGTAACTACGCAGAATCTGACAGGCAGACTGAAATGGAGCACTTCTCTGAACGTTTCTTACAATCAGAACAAAGTACTTAGCCTGGGAGATGATAACAGCACTGTATTTACAGGATATGACAGCACCACACAGGTGTTTATGGTGGACCAGCCATTGAGATCTTTTTATATGTACGATGCTGTCGGAGTCTATCAGACACAGGCTGACTTACAGAAATATCCTGTGATGCAGAACAGCAAAGTGGGCGACGTACGTTACCGGGACGCAAATGGTGATGGAGTTATCAATGACAGCGACCGCACCTTGATGGGCAAACCCGATCCGGATTATACTTTCGGTATAACAAACACCTTCAAGTATAAAAACTTCGACTTATCTTTCCTGATTACCGCACAGACAGGAGGCCAGATTTACAGCGTACTGGGACGTGCCATGGACCGTCCGGGTATGGGAGCCAACGGTAATGTATTGTCTCATTGGAAAAATATGTGGAAATCGGAAGCAGAACCGGGTGACGGAAAAACTCCGGGTATCGACAACGCCAATACGGGACAGTTCTATGACAGCCGATGGTTATACAGTACAGATTTCATAAAACTCAAAAACGTAACATTGGGATACCGTATTCCATTCAAAAAGAAGCTCATACAGAATGCCCGTGTTTATCTGACAGGGGAAAATCTTCTGATGTGGGATAAATACGAAGGTGGTTTCTCACCTGAAGCTAACAATGGCGGTTCAACGGGAGACTATGACTACGGTTCATATCCGCAAGCCAGAGTCATTACGTTAGGAGTGAATGTTACATTCTAAATAAAAAAAGAAAGAAACTATGAAACTATATAAATATCTTATAAGTGGAGGATTAGCGCTGACATTGTCACTGTCCTCTTGTGAAAGTTGGCTGGAAGTGGAGCCTAACGACACACGTACCACGGACTATTTCTATTCAACTCCCAGTGAAATGGAACAAGCCATTATCGGTATCTACAACGGCCTGCTTCCTATTTCGGACTATTCCTGGCTTATGTCGGAAGTTCGTTCAGACAATGCGTGGGTGGATAAAACGACGGATAAACAACGTGACTATATCGATATAGGAACTTTCAATCCCAACATTTCTACCATCAGTACCCTTTCCGGAGCCTGGAATAATCTGTACGAGATTATAGCCCGTGCCAATATGTTTCTTAGCAAAACCGACGGGGTTACTTTCTCTTCAGAAGCTATCAAAAACCAGTTTATCGGCGAGGCCAAATTCCTTAGAGCATTGGCTTATTTTGACTTAGTACGCTACTTCGGACGTATTCCTATCGTATTGGAACCGGTATCTGTGAATGAAGCGATGACGATCAAACAGTCTGAACCGGTGGAGGTATATGAGACAGCAATCGTCCCGGATTTGGAGGACGCAGTAAAGAAACTGGTAGACACTCCGCTGAATTATATGGGAAACAGCGCTTCAGCCGGGCGTGCTACCCAAGTGGCTGCAAAGTCTTTATTAGGACGCGTTTATCTGACAATGGCAGGATATCCCGTACAGGATGCATCTAAAAAGGCGTTGGCCGAGGAACTATTTAGCGAGGTGATCGATTATTCTTTCGCCAACAATAAATATTGGGCGAGCACAGCCGACGAATGGATTAAAATATGGATCAGTGACAACGACAACAAATATCATATTTTCGAGATCCAGTATATTGCAGCCAAGAACTATGGTAATCCAATGGTATTCAACTCTGTACCGGCTGTCAACGATTCTTATACGAAGATACAAATGTCCGGTAACAGAATATGGTGTGAGAACCAATTGGACGGTATTTTCAAGCAAACCGACGAAACAGGTGCTTTCATTGACAAACGTTGTGCAGGAACTATCAATACAAGTGAATTTGTCGACGAAGACGGAACTCCATATACAGGAGGGGATTTCTTCCTGAAATTCTTCGAGCACAAAATGAAACGCAAACTTTTAGGATACGAAGACATCGATGACCAGATTGCCGACCGCACCTATTTCCCCATCAATTATCCACTAATTCGCCTGGAAGATGTGATGTTGATGTATGCTGAAATTGTAGGACCTACCGGCAAAGGGAAAGAAATGGTGAATAAGATTCGTACACGCGCCGGACTGGATGCTTTGGATGATGATATTACCATCGAGAATTTTGCAGACTCTGTAGATATTGAACGCCGCCGTGAACTGGCATCTGAAGGAATCCGCTGGCACGATTTGGTACGTCAGAACCGATATGTAGGTGTATTGCAGGATATGTTCAAGCGCAATGGTTCCGATGCCAACGGAGTAATCACCAAGCCGGAAACGTACGAATTATACAAACTGGTCACCAAAGACTCATACATCTACCCGATACCGGATTCACAAATGAAAGTAAAAGAAGGATTGTACGAACAGAATAAAGGATATAATTAAGCGACATAATACTATTTATAAATTTGTTTGAAGGTTAGTAGTGAAAGTCCTCCGGCGGCAGCTTGGAGGACTTTTACTTGTATATACAAAAAAGTTCCGGCAATGTTGTTTATTTGCCTGCCATCAAGTATCTTTGTTTATAAACTGAATTTTAATGCTTATGTGTAAACAACCAGATATCCTAGAAAGTGAAAAAATTCACTTTGCAGTCATGGCGATAGAAGCCGGAGCACGCGAAATGGGAATTTCTCCTATGGAAATGCGCCGACGTTTAGAGAAAATGAACCTAATCAAACGTCTTCTACTGGACAATTACGAAGTGATGCACACACAAAGCCTAAAACATGTAGGCGAGGATGTGGCTGAAGCTTTGAAAAACTGGGAAGCACAGGAGGGCGGAAAAGTATGAAAATAACACTTTATCATGGTTCCACCCTTTCTATAGAGCATCCTTTAGCCAAAGTGGGACGTGCCGATTTAGATTTCGGTAGAGGTTTTTATCTAACCTCACTACGCTCACAAGCAGAACGGTGGGCTACTCGTGTACAATTATTACGGGCAAGTACCACTGCATGGATTAATGTATATGAATTTGATATGGATGCAGCTATAAAAGCCGGATTCAAGTTACTTCGTTTCGATGCTTACAATCAGGATTGGTTGAATTTTATTGTCGCTAGTAGAAATGGGAAACAACCTTGGACAGGTTATGATATCATAGAAGGAGGCGTAGCAAACGATCGGGTGATTGACACCATAGAAGATTACCTTAACGACATCATCACCATAGAGCAAGCCCTCGGGCAATTGGTATATGCACAACCTAATCATCAGATATGTTTGCTCAATCAGCAACTCATTGATACACATCTACATTTTGATAAGAGTTTTCCACTGGATACAATGGACAGAAAAGGAGGTAATAAATGAGAGAACAAGTACTTTGGAGAAAAATAAGTCGTATCATCCTATTATTATCGGTCCGATTGGAGATAAGCCCGGAACGAGCATTAAATCTGTTTTATGAAACAAATGTATGTGCCATGTTACATGACTCCCGTTACGGTCTGCATCTAATGAGCGATACTTATATTATAAATGATGTATTACGTGAATTACAAGACAAGCAGTGATTCAAGAATATAATATAGCTTACCACAACTCAACAAGGAGGAAAGTTGTCTACAATGCAACTCTCCCCCTCTTCTATTTAATAGATTAATATATTCTATTATTTTCCTATAGCGCCAGCCCAATCTCTGGCAAAGCGGAAATTACCGATATTTCCTTTAAAGCCACTGCGATTTCTAAACGAAATAGCTTTCAGACCAGCTTTCAATGCACCTTCTTCACCAGCCACTACAACATCGGCTTTCGGTTCATTCTGATTTAATTCAGGATCAACGAATAAAGAAACTTCATTCTTGTCATAATCAACTTTCAATACCAGCAGATGCGTTGTATTATAATCATATACCATAGGAGCTTCGTTACGTTCTTTCATCAAGCCTACAGCAAATTTGATTTTATCATTTCCTTCACGTCTGACATATACTTGACCACGATTTCCTCCGCCAACATAACTGGCACTGGCAGCCAAGATATCTGCCAAATTACTTGAACCGACTTTAGCAAAGTTCACCAGACAAGCCAGGTAATAAGTTCCTTTAGAGTAAACTTTTCCTGATTCTACCAAAGAATATACGCTGACACGGGAACCTTTCACACCTTGCGGAAAACCAAAATTGATAGATGATCCCGCCTCACTATATCCGTCATAAGTCAAAGCCTTTCCAACAGTAGGACTTACCACTCCTTCAACCGATGTCGTAGTAAATGCTCCACACCAAGTATCTACGTTAATAGGAGCCCGTTTATCATCATAAACCGTTTTCTCCAAAGTATCGCCTACCTTATAACCTTTCAACAGGTCATTCTTCAAAACTTGTGCCTGGCTTCCCAATGCAAGAACTGCCAACGCCATTGATACAAACACTTTTTTCATAATCCCTCTTCTATTTTATGTTTTTAATCTACGTTATTTATTGATATTGAACCGGAATAATCCGCTATTATATTTCCATTTATTAATTACCATCCGGTTTCTCTATCTCCGTAAACGGGCAAAGATTCCATTTAAAGTCTTCGAACCTGTCGGGATGGTCTGGATTGAATCCTTTATAATCCTTCCTCAAGAACTTCACCGCATCCAAATCAGCTTTCTTCATTCCTTCAATAATACATTTAGCCAGTTCATAAGCACCGAAAGTATTGGAGTGGGAATTATCTTTCAGTTCCTTTGTCTGTCCCGGATAAGTATTAGCCGGATAATGCACGAACGCATGTTTAGAGCCATCTTCGCCCATTGCCTCGTAAAGTGTACGACTTATTTCATTCAAATCAATCAAAGGTACGTTTTCTTTGGCTGCCAACCAACGAATCGCATCAGGATAATCAAGGTGAGTGTTTACAATCTTACCGTTCTTATCAAAACGACGACGTTGCGTCGGAGTCACTAATACAGGATACGCACCTCTGGAACGGGCTTCATCAATATAAATCTTCAGATTATACATGAAAGAATAGAAAGCTCCTTTGCCGGGTCCTTTCTGTTTCTGATCGTTGTGTCCGAACTCCATAAAGAGATAATCGCCCTTCTTCATCTGTGTCAGGGCTTTTTTCAAACGTCCGGCACCGATAAAGGTATTAGCAGATTCTCCGGATTCAGCATAATTGGCAATAGCTACCTGATCGGTGAACCACCGTGGAAACATTTGTCCCCAAGCGGCCCAAGGTTCGTTATCATAATCAACCACGGTGGAGTTGCCGCAAAGAAAAATGGTAGGCACTTTATCTGCACGTTCAATGGCCAGAGAAGTGATACGGGGCGCATCACCATTAAATTCAAGAGTCAATTTATCATCCCAGTTCAGTTTATTCTTTTCACGTGCCTTGATTTTGACTTTCTCTCTTTCGCTGATTTTCATGTTCCGCTTGTTGACGGTAAAAGATTCGGTAATCATTTCTCCCTTTTTAGTCGGAAGATTTTCAATAAACAGTCGGCGGGACTCGGCACGCACCGTAGTATTTCCGGCTGAATCCTTACTGCCAAGGGTGACGGTTACTTTATAATTGCCATCGGGAACATTGACGGAGAAGAAGAAAGGCTGATTGCTTTTTCCATCCCACGCCGGTTGCAAATCATATCCGTAACCTTGTTCGTCATTGAACAAGGTTTCGG
>ERZ835762.972-NODE-972-length-20804-cov-4.099957_pt1 | contig 20804 bp, 17 predicted proteins | sample MGYA00519687_ERZ835762 | MGnify/ENA primary metagenome ERZ835762 (study PRJEB31850, sample SAMEA3708783) | human gut metagenome | biome: human gut; feature: human-associated habitat; material: faeces | place: China | collected 2014 ... | reverse complement strand
CTGGGCTAAGGTCTCCCTTCAAAAGGAAACCCTTATCGTGGTCTTCTATTTAATTTCTGATGCGTCCGACCTGACGCTTTTATTTAAATCCCCCGACTACATTCATCTGTAATAAAATTTAATCTTCAACCTATAAAAATACACAGGGAATGAGATGAAACCTTCTAAATTGATTATCGACAACCGTGCCAAAGCTTTTGAAGACCTTCTTGGGCTCTCATCTAAATTAGATATTGCTTCTGCTTTTGTTTCTTCCAATGACATTTGGAAAACCATCGAAGAACGGGCAAGCAAAGAATCTTTGGTTGTCCGTCTCATTGCAGGAATTGACAACGCTATCTCGGATCCAAAATTACTTGTTTCCAAATCACCTAACATCAGAATTCGTGTTGCCAAAAGATCTGGTGATGGCGGTATCTTTCATCCCAAGCTTTACATTTTTCATTTAAAGAGCGGTGAAAAAGTCATTCTTTTGGGAAGCGCGAATTTCACAACCAACGGCTTCACTAAAAATCAAGAAATTCTTTTCCAAGTCACCGATACCCAAAGCACTCAACTATTCGTAAACTATTTCAATAATCTTTGGGAGGACAACAACAAGACCGGGCTCTTCTTAGAAGAAGAGCTAGAGGTATATACCCAGAAGCACGAAAAATATAAGAAGCTTAAAAAAGAGATGACAGAAGTTTCTTACAGTACTGCACCATCTACTGTTGGAGAGACCTTCATAGAGGATGGAAATGAGAATTCATTCTCTCAATATTGTTCTCTTCTATACCGCGTAGCAAAAGAACGTTTTGATTGGGCAGGACTAGAAGATCCTGGCGAAAGACTGTTTGTGCTTCTTGATGCTATTGAAGAATGCCATAATCTAATCAAGAATCACGATCTTCCGTACGATGAAGATGACATCCATAAGATTCTTGGGACTCACGAGCCTTATGCTGTTTTGGGTGAGCAAAGAAGGTGGAATTTGAATTCCCAATTAAAAAACAATACTCGTGAGGCTAAATTAATTCATGAAGCCTTGAAAGATTTTTCTCTAAAGCAACTTTCTTCTAATGTCGAAGAAAGAACTAAGGAAGTTCTTGAAGTTTATGATTATCTAAAAACTTTCTCCGGCACTGGTAACTCTCGAGCAACAAGATTACTAGCACTTGCTCGACCTGATTTTGTTGTTTCTTATAACAAACAATCTGAAGAACTTTTAAACGAAGTAACGGGGTGTGAAACAACGGATAACGAAGACGAATTGAGAAAAAATTATAGGTCCATCCTCCAATGGCTTTGGTCAAAATCATGGTTTAACGCAGACTCAACTAATTTAACCGGAACAAGACTCCAAATCTGGAAGAATCGAGCAGCTCTAATTGATATTTTGGCTTATTCAAGAAATATTAAGAAAAAACCTGGAGTAAGAAAGGAAATCTTAGAATTTTTGGAACAAAAGTAAAACGGTTTGAGCAGAATCCGAATATTAAAAGAGAAATCTGCGAAAAGTAATTGCCAAACCTATAAGTCGTCTAAAGGCCATCGCCAGAAAATTCTGAACGGCCTTTAGATGGCTTCAATAAATTCATCACCGTTTCAGCTTTGAGAACCACGCCTCATTTCCAGCTAGGCCTCATCAATCGATGATTTAAGGGCTGTAACTTCATCTACCATAAGTTATTAAACTTTTAACGGTTCAACTTGTTGAGCCAAGCTGCTTTTAATTTCTTCATAAATAGGTAACGAAACCTCTGGTGAAACTTCCAGGGTCGCCATGAGTACATACTTCACTGGATAAGTTAATCTATCTTCTTTCTTACAAGAAACCACAATCTCCAAATTGGTTCCACTCAAGTAAGTTGAGGCTTGTTTTCCCACAAATACTTCATGCTGGACCGTGCCTCTTTTTGCAGCCCTCTCATCGCTATCTGAAATATCCTTAGCTATCAAGGAAGATTTAGTTCTAAAGCTAAGTTTTGCTAGCCGATAATCTTGGTTACAAGAAGCTATGGGACTCAACCAAGCCAATGTTATTGTCAGTCTCTTTGATACTGCTTTGGAAATTAAACAGGAAGGTAATGGGAAATTAAACTCCGACTGCATACCATTGGGAAGCTCCCCATAACCAACGAGAGTGACTCTTTGATCAGTACAAAAGGAGGAGATTTCCGGATTAGGATAGCCGTAGCCTATCCACTTTAAAACTTCCTTCTTTCTTAAACGGGAAATCTGAGGAACAAATTTATCGTGAAGGGCCTTTCCAACCTCACCCCAAGAACAACAGTGTACCAACATTGCCTTAATGGCAACTGATTCATATTCCGGAGGAATATCTAACCCTTGACTCTTACGCAAGTTTTTTAAAAACTCCGCACAAAATCTACTCGCAAGAGCAGCTGAATTACTCGTCCCCCGCGTGCCTATGCAACCCTTCAGGCCATTCGTGCAAGATGCACTCAGCTGACCGGGACTGTTGGTAGATGACTGAAAATTTGGAGACAATTTTGCTTGCATGCAACTCACATCCATTACATTAAAAAGTTGCTTGCCTCCGCTCATGATGAGATCCGGCTTTATGGATCCTTTATATCCCCCTCCAAAGCATGAATAATGGGATGGATAACCGGCAAATATGGGATCATGCAGAGAAAAATATTTCTGCGGATTTGAGTAGTCGAAATGGGACGCTCCCACGCAAATCCCATTAATTGATTCTGCCGGAGATAAGATTCTCATCGACGATTGGTCTTCCCAAATATTCTTATAGATCTCCTTTAGTTTTTCCTCGTTCGACAACTTAGCGTATTTCCCATATAACATAGGCAACGTTATATTCCTAGAATTGTTGCCAGAGCTAATAATGACCAACAAATTATATTTTTCACTCAACCAGTCAATCATTTTGGCTTCAGGGCTAAGTTCATGGATGAAGGGCCGGTTCCAATTGCCTATAGAAAGGTTTACTACCTTAATGGATTTAAGTTGCGATTCCTCCCCAATTTCTTTCAGCGCTTTGTGCAGAACATCTACAAAGAACCTATCCTCAGGAACCGACTCTCCTCCACGGTTATTCGGTTTCATAATCGGCCGCACATACAAAAGACTTTCAAGAGGCGGCAATGGTTTATAGAGGTCGCCATGAATAATTAATGAAGCCATGGCCGTACCATGAGAACGGTTCGAGACTTGATAAGAAGACTCAAAGTCCTCGGGATCGTTTAGATTAATTCTATTTTTCAACAACTCATGATTGGCTAAAGGAACACCATCCAGCAAGGCGATAACAGGAGGTTCTGTTGGCAACCGACCTAAGTCCGACGGTCTTTCATATTGATCACCAAATGCAGAATTATCAATATCAATTTTTGCAATGGTCTGCCCGCTTGCACGAATAGTCATTATTTGTTCTGCATTGAGTAATTCGTGGTTTTGCTCATCTATCATTCGTTGGACTTCGTCGGCCGGGCACTCCGCAATGAGGCCATGAAAACCAATTTCCGGATAATCGGATGAATGAACAACCTTCCCATGATATTGTCCTAGGATTTCGGTGATGGCTTCTTGAGACTCTTCTCTCTTCTCCAAGGATTTTCTATACCAAAGCTCAATTTCAAATTTTATAGAACTCGGTTTAGATTCAAGAAGTTCTTTCCAAATTTCCACTACACCCGTCTCTTCGAATCTATCAGTCTTATCCCATTTTCGGATTTTCTTCAATTGGGCAAACACCTCACGGAAAGGAGTTAAGCCGCGAGGGAACTTTTCGTTCCCTTTCCCAGTATAAATGCGCCACAAAGAGAGCATTTGCTGCATGGCTTGCTTATTTGTGAGCACCATATATAATTTTGAGGCAATTTTTGATGCCTTATGTATCCCATCATCCCTGACTGTATAAAAATCCTCATCAGAATCAACCTGCCAGTCTCTTTCGAACATCCACTCCATACCCGCATTTTTTGCAGCCTTAACAAAATTTGATACAGAACCTACGACTTCGAAAACGAGAACGAACTCCGGATCAACCCCCTGCATATCTTGTTGCATCACAACTTTTCTGTCCATCACATCTCTCAGATATTTAAAAGTGGGACCTAAACGCTCAGCTTGTGTAGTGCTCGAAGGAAAGTGGGGTTTTGTGATGTTTATTTTTTTTCCTTTTGAAGGAATATGCGGATTGGTTGGTTTAAATGCCATCAATTCTTTTTTATTCTGCATTCTTGACCTCAGTTTCTTATTTGACCAAGTTCATTTTTAAATTTTTCAGCTCTTCTCTAACGAAATCAACAGTGTTTCCGCCAGGGAGTGCGAGGATATACCTTCTTAAGACAGTTAATGCGAATGTTTCGATATCTCCGAAATTATTCCCATGTAAATCAGAGGCTAAGAGGCTTAAATCCCAATCAAACTCAAAAGAATATTTCTCTTGAAACAGTTCCAGCCAAGTTACAATTGCCTGTTTATTTGGCATTGGTAGTTGCAATCTAAGTTGGAATCTTCTCCAAACTGCCCTATCCAGTAATTCCGGGTGATTTGAAGCGCCTATCACGATGGTGTAGTTAGGAAGTGAATCAGTCATTAAGAGAAGAGAACTAACCACCCGTTTGATTTCTCCCAATTCTTGAGAATCTCCTCGCTCTTTTCCGATAGTATCAAATTCATCAAAAAATAAAATACATTTTCTTGTACTAACAAAATCGAAAAGTTGACGTAATCTGGTTGCCGTTTCGCCCAAGTAGGAGCCTATTAAGGCGTCATATCTAACAACGAACAAAGGAACCATTAACCTCTCAGCGAGGGCTTCTGCAAAAGAGGTTTTACCAGTCCCAGGTTTGCCAGCCAGTATTATTTTATGGCGCGGCTCCAAACCATATGACCTTAATAAGTCAGCTCTTAACTGCTCTTCTATGAAGGTGCCAATAACTTTTTTTACATCTTCTGGCAGGACCATCTCTTCAAAAGATTTTTTTACAGGGACCTCCTGAAGGAAGTTATGAATTATTGACGATGTATCAGAAAAAGATAACTCTGGCTTTGACATACCATCATTTGTCGAATGAAGAGCTTTCTCTAGCTCTTTTTGAAGTTTATCAGCCAGGAGAAGATGCTGTTTTGACCTTTCTTCTGCGACTAGAGCCTCAACTACTTTCTTACATTGATATTTATTTCCTTCAAAGGAGTACTTTATGAGATCAAGTATCAAATCAGCTCTTGCCATGATAATTCTTTCATTCAATAAATTTTCTTATTCGGCTGCAAGATAACGTTTTAATATTCACAATTGAAAAAGTGGATCTTTATCTTTTTCAACTGTGCAACAGCGTTACTCCCTTCTGTAATCATAAACAGATTTCACTTCCTTCAGAAAATATTTCTTTCTTTACTTTGGGTACAGAACCTCAAAGAAGATCCGGCCCAAACTCCCGTGAAATAGCCCGTGATTATTTTTAATCGGGCTATTTTTCTTCAACTAATTCTCTGATTCCTTTAAACAAAAGATTTCAATGACGGCATTTTTATGCTATAATAGATCGGTATTTTAATAATATAGGTCTATTAAAATGGGTCGCCCAAGAGTTTATGACACTCCGCACTTCTGCCTCCATACTTACGTCAGGAAGGGTCACACTTACGTCGAGGCTTACAAAAATGAATGGGATCCGGAAAAGAAACGCTCCCGTATCGCACAAAGAAAGTACGTCGGAGCCTTGGATACAGAGACCGGAAGAGTTCGGCTCGGAAAGAAATATCTTTCCGAGAACCCACAATATGAAGGCAAGATTCTTTATTACGAAGATAAGCAGCTTGTTGAGCGAACACCGGAAGAAGTTCAGGAAGAGTTGAACAAAAGAATTCCGAGTCCTCTTAATGACATTGTTAGCTATGGTGCTTCTGCCGCGTGCTGGCTGGTTGCTCAGCAAAGCGGAATGCTCGAAGACTTAAAAGAGACTTTCGGGGCGGAAATCGGCTCGGACTTGTTGAGGTTGGCTATATACCAGTACCTCGACGGCGGCTCCATGGACTGCTTTGAACAATGGGCCTCTCAGCACTGGCTGCCAAAAGCTCGAATATTCTCGGGCCGGCGCATCAGTGAAATGCTCTCAGAAATAGCGCATCAGGATATTACGTCTTACCTAAAACTTCGGAATCAACGATGTGTTGAGCACTTTAACTCGGTAAAGACTCAGGCAGAAAAACTCAAAAAAACAGGCCCTAGATTCCGCTATCTCGCGTTGGACTCCACGGCGCTCAGCACCTACTCGGTAACCATCAGCAACGCTGCATACGGATACGCAAAACAAAATCCGGAACTGCGGCAAGTTAATTTCACGTTAGGCGTTGACTATCTGAACGGCGATGTCTGTTACGCCTACGAAAGCGAAGGCAGTATTACGGATAAATCCGTTTACCCTCATCTGATGATGGATCTGCATCACAACGGCTACAACCTTCAGGACACGGTTATCGTTACGGATCGAGGCTATCAGAGCATCTACAATATCCAGCGGCTGCTCGATATTGAAATAAATTACGTTTGCGGCGTCCCGCTCACAGAAGAAAGTGTCAGGCAGCTCTTTGAAAAATATAAGTCCAGTCTTAGTAATCCGGCGTTCTTGAACGGCCGACTGAAGGTTGCCGCCAGAACGACGGAAGAGCTCTGGGCCAAGGCCACGGACTTCGGACCTCTGCGTCTTAGTACTTCACTGCACCTCTATAAATATCCTGAACTTGCTGCCCAACAGGCTATCTCTCTTCATCAAAGAGTCGAGGAAGAGCTGGAGAAGAAAAACAGCGGAGAAAAGGTGCATCCGGCTGACTGGAGCAGAGTCAAAAATTACATTGTTGAAAATCGGCAGAAAGTCTGGGTTAAAAATATCAAAGGCCTCGAAGAATTTTTAACTCGAGCCGGGTGCTTCGCCATCAGAACAAATTGCATTAAGGACCCGTTTGAGTGCCTGGCGGTTTACAAGCAAAGACAGATTGTTGAAACGGCCTTTAGACAAATGAAAGTCCTTAACGGGAACAACCGACTGCGCTGCACTGAAAGAACCTATGTCGGTAAGCTCCTGCTCTTTGTTATCGCCCAATCTTTAAGAATGAGGATGCTCTACACGGTCAAAGAAAACGAGCAAAAGCTCGACTTGGACTTACCGGGAGACTCTTTAGATAAGGCCATGGCAATGCTTAAGGGGATCATGGCGGTCAGACCGCCGAGTAAGTCTGTCTGGGCTGGAAGGCCTATTAGCAAAAAAGCCCGAGACATTCTCGAGCTTCTTGGCATTAACAACAAATTCCCGCGAAACCTGAAAGACTAAAAGTCAATACCGAACTATTTCGCGGGAGTTTGGGATCCGGATCAATGCTTCTGAACTTCCAACCTCTGCTACTGTCTTGGTTCATCAAGATGAACTTATACAATAAATAGCACCGGAACTCGTTTTTACTGTGCCATATCTAGCTCTCCCATTAAAGAAGATTAAGATTCCTTCCGAAAGTCTTCCTTTGTTAGCAGTAAGCAAAAAAGAAAGGTACCTCCCAACGAGGTAGATAGATTTATTCTTACAATTCCCGTTAACGTAGCCAGGAAAATGAGAGAGCCCAAGATATTTTCAGATGCTTACTTTGTCAATTGAATAAAAGTCTTGGCAAGTTTTGCCACCCAGTTCCAGTCAATTGAATGGCCGGTCTCAAGGTCTAATGGAGAAAGAGCTTGGAGGAAAATGCTGTGAGTGCGACTTGGTGTATGGGCGATCCATCAAAGAATTTTGAAAATCGGGAAAAAATTGAAAACTGTCTTTACCCAGGGAAAATTAAGAGAGGAAGAACGAACTGTCGTCCGCCCTCCCATCTCCTACTGATTTTCTAGTGGGCATTTGTCTGACAAAAAGTTTTTGCTAACTCCAAAGCGCGAGCGACAGCTTGATCCATATCGTAATACTTGTAGTCGCCGAGTCTTCCTAAGAAAGTGACTTTCTCGTTGTGCTTGGCTTCTTCGAGGTATTTTTCGTAAAGACCCTTATTTTCTTCGTTGATGATAGGGTAGTATCTTTCGTTCTTGCCTAAAACAAAGGCTTCCGGATACTCATAAGAAACGACCGTGTTCTGAGATTGAGTATCTAAGAAGTACTTGTATTCTCCGATTCTTGTGAAATCGTAATTATTTGGATAATTAACGACAGAATTAGATTGGAAATAAGGCCGATTGAAGGTCAAGAAATCAAATCTCAAACTGCGATACGGTAACTGACCAAATTTATAGTCGAAGAATTCATCAATGGCGCCGGAGAAAAAACAGTGGTCATATTCTTCCAACATACTTTTATCGAATTCGGTGTTCAACCGTACTTCGATATTAGGATGATCAACCATCTTCTCGAACATTCGGGTATAACCTTCTAATGGGATACCTTGGTACTTTGCCTGAAAATAACGATTATCTCTGCCGACAAAAACAGGAACTCTACCCGTCACCAAAGGATCTAAATCTTCCGGACGGACATCCCACTGCTTTTCCGTGTAGTGAAGAAAAATTTTTTCGTAAACATATTCAGCAAGGAACTGGAGGTCCGGATTTTTACCCTCACGAAGCTTGAGAATCGGGACTTTTTTGTTGAATTCAAATTCAGACAAAAGGGCCGTAATCATCCGCTCAGCTATCTGCTTAGGGAACAGCTGCTCAATGGAATTGAAGTTAAAGGGGACAGGAACGAGGTGGCCGTCAACCAGGGCCTTCACTTCATGCTGGTATGGATACCACTGTGTAAACTGAGAAAGGAATCTCCAAACTTCGGCGTCATCAGTATGCAAGATATGAGTTCCATAGGCATGAATGTCAATGGAGTTTTCGTCAAAGTAGTCGAAACAGTTCCCGCCGATATGATCTTTTCGATCAATAGCAGCAACCTTGTGACTTTCTTCAGCGAGGCATCTTGCCAAGGTAAGATTAGTAATCCCTGCTCCGACCAATAAAATTTTCATAGATAATCCTTAAAGTAGAATCTTTCTATACTTCTCTCTTTAATGTCTTTGTATTCTTTTCTTCTATACACATTTAGAGAGATAAGGAGAGTTCACTCAGATTGTTCAACTGTGGTTTCTAAGTTAGAACACTCATTACTATATGCGCCATTCTAATAATGTCTTAAACGGCACTTTCTGATCCTTATAGAAAGCCTGCGTTAAATCCTCTGAAGAGTTAATGACAAGATGATTTGAGATAATCTTATCGAACATTGAGAAGTCGTCGACGCTATCCAAATATTCTTTTGCCTTAGCAAAGTCCCTTTTTAGTGATCGCGTTGTGCCTATAAGCGCAATTCCTTTTTCAAGAAGTTTCCTTGTATCAATAGGGACCGGATATTCCGAAACACCAGTTAAGCAAATTGAAGAACATGGTTTTATAGTTTTTATTATTTGGTTTATTGCCTCTCCAGCCTTTGAGCCTCCGACGGCTTCAAAAGCAATATCTATATCAGAAAATGGAGAGTAGTCATCTCTGATAATTTCTACCTCATCTGCATGAGAAAAAAGAAGCAGTTTCTCCTCATGCTTTCCGAATACTCTAACCCTAAGATTTGGGAACTCTGTTTTAATGCAGACGGATAGCAGATACCCTACTACTCCGTCTCCCCATATTCCTACTGAGGCGGCTTGAGTCCAATCATTGTCGGGTATGCGGCTTATAGCTTGGAAGCAAACACTCAAAAGCTCTGCGAATACATAATAATTTGGTGAGCGAGAGACAAAAGGTAAAAGCTCCTTCGCCTGCATCATCAAAAATTCTTGCGTGAACCCATCGGCCGAACTCGAACGAAAATACGAAGTAGATTTGTAATTATTAAGGAGATCGTCTTCTCCTCCATTGGGCAGCAAAATTACATTCTGGCCAGTCTTTAATCTTTTAAGAGGATCATAGACAACCTGGCCTATAGCCTCATGAATTAAACACATGGGCAATTTGGCTTTCAAGACGGTAGCCGGCCTTGCGCCTTTAAAATATCTCTGGTCGGCAGCGCAAATTGATAAAACTGTCGGCTTTACGATAACTGTATCTGTTGCCTCATTCTCTGAAGAAAAAAAAGGCAGAAAAAGGCCAGGCCTCACTAATTTGATTTTTTGATTGATCATTGTTTAGAAGACATCAAAAAGCTGGCGAAAGCAAGATCAAAGTCAGTTGTTATTTTTATATTGAACGGTTCACCCCTAACAAGCAAAACGGGCTTTCCAAATTTCAGTAAGAGTTTTGCCGCGTCAGTGACCGAAGGATCCTCTCCGATTTTTTCATAGGCATCGATATATTCTTGACAAATAAAGCTTTGGGGGGTTTGACCTTGATAGAGGTGATTCCTGTTAGGAATATTTAAAATAATCTCGGAATCCTGACTCTCAACTATCGTGTCCGTACATGGAAGGACGGTGTCACACGCATTTCCTCCTTTAAGCTGTTTGATGTTATCTTCAATAATCCTTATAGATAGAAATGGTCTCGCTGCATCGTGGCTAATGACACCGACATCTTTACCAAATTTGTCCTTTAAGCTATTACAAGCATTAAGGAGTGATTCTTGCCTAGAGTTTCCACCTTCACAGAAAATCAGTTTCTCTAAGTAAGGTTTATCTCTAAATAAATCTTTAGCATGGGCCATCCATGGTTTGGACACAACAACGACAATTTTATTTACCTCTTCTATGACCGCAAACTTCTCGACGGTCTGGACGATCATCGGCGTACCATCTAGATTCAAAAATTGTTTCGGCAACGTTGAACTTGCCATTCTTGTGCCTTTTCCTGCTCCCAAAACAACCGCTGCTATCATGATTTACCTTTAAAATTTTCAGGAAGTTCGAATTTGAATATTAAATGTTTTTCTCTCTTTTCAGGGGGAGGCGGTGTCATGTAGTCCGGACCATACAGTTTTGTGAGATAGTCATTTAGGTCTTTTGCAACGGGACAACGAAGACCTTCAAATTCCAAGTAGTCTTTCTCACAAAAACCAGACCTCCTATAAAGCTCACCAAAGTAGTGTTTACGCCCAGACGGAATAGACACATATTCAGAATGTTCATTCTTACACAGAGAATAGACCCAATTTGTAAGAGTGTTCCATCTCGAAGCAGACAGACATGAAGTACAAAAACCAATCGTATTTTTTATTTTAAAGATCTTTTTGGCTTCCTGGCTTCCAGAAAGAAGAGCCTGATAAGACTTTCGGTTTTTATAAAACATTCGGCAGGAAAGAAGAAATCCGAAACCTAGGCAAAAGAAACCATGCAGCTTTCTTAAGAGTTTGTTGTTCGGGACATTTTCAATGATAAAAATATCGACAAAGATGCCCTGCTCATTTTCATCAAGCTCGCCTCTAGTGACGTAGGCTGAATTTTTAAGTCTGATTCTTCCGGAAGTCAAAAAATAATCTTCAGTTTGACCAGGGCTTTGAACCACATATTTACCAGGAAAGGCTTTCTCAAAGTTCTTAAAGAATTTTGAGAAATCTTTTCGGGTCATATTAATATCAAGATCGTCATCCCAAGGAATAAATCCTTTATGGCGAAAGGCGCCAAGAGCAGTCCCTCCGCTTAGAAAGTAAGAGATGTGATTCTTCGAGCAAAATGAGTCTATATCTGACAAAATGTCGAAAAGACAATTCTGTAATTTTATAAGCTCTGTATTTGATAGCTCTATTGAGCCATCTGCATTATTCAGACTTTTGAATAGTTCAAAGGTGCTTAAATTCATTTGTATTTACAACGTCGCAATCCTTGGATTGTAACCTCAGTATCTATACGGTAAACTCACAGGTCATCTAAATTTTTTTCATAAAAATGAGTAAATTTTTTGGAGAAGGTTGGGAGGACATTAAAAGAGCAACTCTCGACATAGGTCTTCCTCTGTATCTTGCCAGAGCTGATATTAGGCAACGTTACAGACGTTCGTCTTTAGGGCCTTTCTGGATCACAATTTCCACTGGGGTAATGATAGGCTGTATCGGAGTAATTTTCGGATCATTATTCAAATCCCCTATGTCCGAGTTTTTGCCGTTCCTATCTGCTGGATTAATCATATGGAGTCTTATCTCTACTTCTATTTCAGAGGCTACAACAGTCTTTGTAGCAGCGGAACCTATAATAAAACAATTACCTCTTCCTCTTGTAACGCATATCTATAGGATGGTATTTAGGAATCTTTATATTTTTTTTCATAATATAATTATTTTTCCTCTGGTTTTATTGTTTGTTCATCGCCCCATCAATTTGGAAATTTTATGGTTTATTCCCGGGCTGCTAATTCTTACGCTGAACTTAACCTGGATGTCCATTTTGCTTGGCATTATTTGTGCTAGATTCAGAGACCTTACGCAAATCACAACTAGTGTCCTCCAAATTTTCTTCTATTTGACTCCAATTATCTGGATGCCTAATCTTCTTCCCGCAAGGACTAGTGTTATGGTTTTGGATCCGAACCCTTTCTACCATTTGCTCGCGATCGTTCGAAACCCGTTGATGGCTATTTCGCCGACCCCTCTTAACTGGGCAATTTCAATATTACTTTGTATTTTTGGCTGGGGAATTGCAATCCTCTTTTTCAACAAATTCAAAGCTCGTGTAGCTTATTGGCTATAAAATGCAAATTTCTTTAAAAAATGTAAGTGTTGACATCCCTGTTTTTAATTCTCAAGGGAGATCTTTAAAAAAGACTGTAATGGGAATCGCTACTGGTGGAAAAATTGGGCTCACTGAATCGGGCAAAACAATTATTCGATCTTTAGAAAACATTAACTTAGAAATAGGCCCTCACGAAAGAGTCGGACTCATAGGTCACAACGGAGCCGGTAAAAGCACTTTATTGAGGGTACTAGGTAAAGTATACACGCCAACTTCTGGTTCTTGTGTCATAAGGGGAAAAATAGGCTCCCTTATAGACATATCATTAGGTATAGACTCTGAGGCTACGGGCATAGAGAACGTTTTTCTTAGAGCAGCTCTTTTAGGAATACCCAAAAAAGAAGTTGAGAAAGCCCTGCCCGAAATAATAGATTTTACCCAATTAGGGTCGTTTATTGAGATGCCTGTTAGGACTTATTCAACTGGTATGCATCTCAGATTGGCTTTTGCAGTCTCTACAATGATTTCTCCTGACATCTTGCTGATGGACGAATGGCTATCGGTTGGAGACAGAGACTTCCAGCATAGCGCAGAAAAACGATTAAATAATCTTATTGAAAGATCAAACGTTTTAATTTTAGCTAGCCATTCTAGAAGTTTGATTGAAAGGTGTTGTACAAGAGCTCTTTGGCTTGAACATGGGAAAATTAAACTTGATGCCTCGCCAAAGGAAGTTTGCTCAGCTTATTTCGATTGAAATTTTGTTATTCCTTGTTGCAAGGAAAATATAACAGAAAACCCAATAAATTAATTGCATAATTATTCTAAGTTTGAATAAGTTAGAAGCGTAATCTATATTAACTTTGAATTGACAATTACCTTTAGAGCACTAAACAAAGACAAATCGCATTAACAGAAATATTTAACTATAGGACAACATAAATGCTTGAAAAATATGCAAATAAAACTTTAAACATTTCAAGGAAAATAAAAAGAAAAATTAAGCAGAAAGTCATTACTTTTGTAAAAAAAAAACTAAGAAGCAAAATATTACCAATTGTCTAGATGATCAAATCCTCAGAATTGCCATAGCTGAAGGCGGTGGCTTAGGCGATGCGATTATTCAAACTACGTATATCAAAGAAATACGAAAACTGTTTAACAAAAAAGTTGTCATTGATTTCTATTCAAGACCTTTTTCCGCATTCAAAGATTTGCCATTTATTGATAATTCTTACCCATACAGTGATGAACATCTACTTGACTCTTATGATGTTTACATTGTATCTAGAAGATTTTATATAGTACTTAAATGCAATGAAGAGAAAGTTAGGCTCAATTCTCAACAATTTTTAGATTTCTGTAATTGGTGCAAAAGTTTGACCGATAAGATTCTCTGTGGAGAATACAACGATAACCTATTTAGCCAGTACGCATTATTATTTGGGAAGAACAGAATTGAACAAAGTGACATTCAACAATTGATTCCGGTTTCTCGGCATACACCAACATACTGCAACGTTAGAGAGGATTGTATTTCTTTTTTGGACGAAACTAAATTAACTGCAAATGAATACATTACAATAAATAGAGGTGTTGACTCAAAATACGGAAATGAACATCCTAAACTCTGGCCTCTGCCCTATTATGAAGCGTTAGTTACTCAACTGAAAGCCCATTATCCTTCAATAAAAATAGTACAAATTGGTGCAACAAAGGGGTTTAGTGATATTAATGGAGTAGATATTAACTTAGTTGGAAAAACCACTCTTGAAGAAACTAAGGTATTGCTAAAGTACTCTCTACTTCATATAGATGGTGAAGGTGGATTGGTACATCTAAAAAGGATTTTAAACGGAAAATCTGTAGTATTATTCGGACCTACATCGACTAAAATATTTGCTTACGAACAAAATTTAAATTTAAAAAGTGATGCTTGTCCGGAATCCTGTGAATGGGTCACCAGGAATTGGACTGAAGGTTGTCTTCGCGGATTCAATCCTCCAAAATGTATGCAACAGCTAGATTCTACTAAGGTATTTTCCGCTGTTAAAAATTATCTAGATTCTCTGCCAATCTTTAATTATGAAGGGAAGTGGGTGAAAAGTTATCCTGAATTTAATAACAAAAAAATAGCCTGTCTCTCTAAAGATAAGAGATTCTGGAATTTATCTGATAGGAATTTAATTTATATATTTGATTCGAGCCTGAATATTTCAAAAGATAGCGAACTATTCTATCAAGCAAAGGAGCGGGGAGTGAAACTAGAATTTTCTTCAGCTTATAATGTTCCTAGCGATGATCTAGAATTTGATGTAGTTTTATTTCAGGACTGTAATGATAAAGAAATCCATCCGATGGCAGTTATGGAGGCGTTAAGGATTTTAAAGAGAGGTGGAGATCTTTACATTCCTACAAATCAAGTAAGAATTATCCAAGACCTAAAATTTATAATAAATATACCAAATGAAAACATTTCTGGCTTATTAAAAATAACAAAGATCTGATTATGAAAAAGAAATTGGCATTTTTACTAGGTATAACCCCTAATCTCTCTTTTGCAGCAGGAAATGTAGCAATCGGGATCAATAAATACATGTCTAATAATAACTATGATATAGTTATTTTTTATACAGAATTACCAGAAAAGGATATTTTGGCTTTTTCGAAAATCCCGCATGTAACCTTAAAACAATTTGAACTTCCGAAATCATTTGTGCATACTTTATTGGAAAACCTTCCTAAAGAATCCAGATTTCGAGAAAAAAACAAATTAATGTGTTTCGCACACTTTGAGGTTTTTTCTCTATTAGAAAATTATGAGAATGTTGCTTGGATAGATGTTGATACTAGTATACAAAAAGACTTATCCACAATAATTAATTTTTCTAATCCTATAGGAATAACAAAAGACACACCTTGGAAAGTAAGAGATCAATTTATAGGAGATATCGACGAGTATAACTTGGATATTGAAGGGTATTGTACAGCTGTTATGGTTGCCAACGATTCTTTACCCTATAAAGAAATTTATGGCTGGCTTTATAAGAAAGCATTACAGTATGCGGCTTTGTTAAAAAATCCGGATCAAGCGATAATATCTATAATGCTGCAAGAATTTAACATCAAACCAATTTGCATGCCTCTAGAAGAATGGCAATGTATTTCTTGGAAACGAGAAGCAGCGACAGCCCGAATTGTTCATTTTGGAACTGAAAATAAAATTTGGAATGATTCAAACATTTGTAATGCATTCCCAGAATGGTACAGAAACCATGAAATGTGGTTAGAACTAGGTGGTAGCGATTTCAATAAAAATATTTTAAATTTCCACAATATACTCGGTGAGCTTCGAGATTTCGAAAAAAATAGAAATGAAAATAAGGATAGAAATAGATATTTAAAACAAATATATAACAAATCAAAAGTTGTATTAAAAAAAATAACAAACTTTTAATCTGTAATTAATTATGATTCTTAAAAAATATTTACCCAAATATCTAAAACCTACAATTCACTTCGTTCACGTGATCGAGCCCCGAAATCAAGGAGACATGCTTTGTTATCCTTATTTATATTTTAAAGATTACTTCAAACATTACAATTGCCAGATCCACTCTACTAAAAACATTTCTTTCGGTTCAATCTTAACCTCAGATGTTGTTATTCTTGCTTCTGGCGGTTGTTTTGAGGTATTAGACAGATTTCAAGACCACATAAACACATTATTAGATATAAATGATAATGTAATAAGTTGGGGTTGTGGACATAACGAGCATAACGACCGTCCTGTTTATTGGCATATCGATTATCATAAATTCAAATTATTAAGTGTTAGGGACTACAACTTTCCTGGGCAAGAATATGTTCCCTGCGTATCTGCCATGAATCCTTTGCTAGACCTAAAACTAGTAGAAAAAAGAGAGATTGGAATCATAGAACACCAAGATTTTCCAATAAATGAATTCAGATTTGACAAAATTGACCACAAACAGAGTATGGAGAAAATTTGCAAATTCGTTGCTGAGAGTAAAATAATTATTACAAATACATATCACGCAGCTTATTGGTCCCAGTTAATGAATAGAAAGGTAATTTTATATAAACCCTTTTCATCAAAATTTAAAAATTTCCGTCATCAACCAATCGAATATAGTGGTGATTTGAAAAGAGACATAGAACTTTCTAAAAATTATCCTTTATTCCTTTCTGAATCTAGGGAAATTAACAAAAGGTTTTTTATAAAAGTGAAGGAAATTATAGAAAGCATTTAATATGAAAAACATGAACGTCATCACTTCCCTAAATACTTTAAGATTTTTATTAGCTATATGTGTGTTCATAGGACATTTTTATATATTAGTATTTTGGAATGGCAACCCAAAAGATCTAATTGGACTTCAAAACCTAGCAGTTGATGGTTTCTTCATCCTTTCTGGCTTCCTTTTGGCAAGGTCTTGTCAAAACTTGAAGGATCCACGCCAATTCATAAATAAAGACCGCCCTGATCTCGGCTCACAAGTTTCTCCGTTTTGTTATATAAACTTAAAAAGGTATTTTAGACTTCTGCCTGAATTAATTTTTGCTTCTGTTTTTACATTAATTATTAGCTTCATCTTCCAAATTCCGCACCCCAATCCTGCCTATCTTCTTTTTAATGGCTTATTGCTCTCAAATATAAATAAATTGCCTGCAATTGTGGAAGGTTCCTGGTTTATCTCTGTTCTTTTTTATGTCACTATCTTATATACCTTCATTTACTATTACTTTGGAAAATTCCAAACTATAATTTCAATCTTATTAATTTTCCTGTCCTTTTCTTATTTGTTCGCAAACTATGGAAATTTAAGTTTGAATGCTTACCCTCTTATTTGCAATTTTATTTCGGCAGGATTCTTAAAAGGAGTGATGGATATTGGAATTGGTTTTCTTCTTTTCGTTACATCCAATTATCTTCGAACCAATCCATTCTACTTACGGTCTGAGATTATTAAATTACTTTTAATTTTATTTGAAATTTCCGGAATCTTTCTAATCTGTTTTTGCATGGTTTTTGCTAAAATAAACCAAAAGGATTTCTTCATTTTGTTCGGGTTTTCCTTCCTTATCCCTATTCTATATTTCAGAAAAGAATTTTTTCTCAAATTTTTATCCTATAAATTTTGGAATTATATATCTGGTAGTAGTTACATGTTCTATCTTACACATGTGATTATTATAAAAGTGTTAAATGAAAAGATCACTATATCAAACAATATCATGTCTTATCTTTGTATATTACTCCTATGTTTAATAGTTGCACAGTTATTATACAAAGCTCAAATCAGATTAATTTCCTCTTTATTATTGCAGCTCTCTCTCAGTAATAAATAATTTTTCTCTTTAATTAATAGGTATTTCTTATGATAATTGTGACTGGCGGTACAGGTTTTATAGGCTCGAACATCCTCAAAGGATTAGAGGATAAGGGCTATAAAAATCTAGTTTCGGTAGATTGGCTAGGAACTGGTGACAAATGGAAAAATATTTCCAAAAGAAATTTGTCTCATATTGTCTTTCCGGAAGATTTGGATGCTTTCCTGAAAGAACATGTTGATGAAATAGAATGCGTAATTCATATGGGTGCAATTTCTTGCACAACTGAAACAGATGTTGATTTAATAGTCAAGACTAATATTCATTTAACTTCTTCTCTTTGGAAGTTTTGTTCTGATAATGATATACGTTTCATTTACGCCTCATCCGCTGCAACTTACGGCTCAGGGGAAAAGGGGTTTAACGATTCAGATAGTGCAGATTACCTGAATTCTCTTCGCCCTTTAAACGCCTATGGTTGGAGCAAAGCGCTATTTGATAGGATGGTTGCAGAAAATATAAGAAAGGAAACCAAACTACCAAGACAATATGTTGGTCTTAAATTTTTTAATGTATATGGACCAAATGAATACCATAAAGGTTCACAACAAAGTGTAGTCGCGCACATCTTCCCTGACGCGTTGAATAATAGACCAGTCAAGTTATTCAAATCTTATAACCCGAGCTTTGCAGATGGTGAACAGTTACGTGATTTTGTTTGGGTAGGTGATATAGTCAAAGTGGTTCTTTGGTTTTTGGAGAACAAAAAGGTTAATGGGCTCTTCAATGTTGGATCTGGCGAGCCAAGATCTTTTAATGATTTAGCTAATGCCACCTTCTCAGCTCTCGGAACGTCTGCCTTAATATCTTATATAGATATGCCTGAAAATTTGCAGAAAAAATATCAGTACTTTACAAAAGCGGATATAACTAAACTTAGGAGTGTTGGGTTCACTGAACCAATGACCAGCTTAGAGGACGGCATTAAAAAATATGTATTGGATTTTTTAATAAAAGAAGATCCATACTTGTAATTAAATTATCTTCCTTAATAAGTTGAAAGATAGGGGTCAATCTTTAGATCCCTATCATATAAGAATGGATCTCATCCAAAGATTTTCTTTTCTACACCCTGAACAATTATGTGGATACATTTGATATGTATTTCTTGGATTCGATCTGACCAGGAATAACTAGGTGCGCATATAGAAACATCCGCAATTGGTATAAGCTTGTTATTTCCACCGGCGGTTAAAGCAACAACACTAATTCCCATTTCTTTTGCCTTTAGGGCCGCGTTAACAATGTTTTTACTATTTCCAGAAGTAGAAATAGCTAAAAGAACATCTCCATTTTTCCCTAACGCTTCAACCCCTCTGGAAAATATTTTTTCATATCCAAAATCGTTACCACAACACGTCAAAAATGCAGGGTCCGACAAGGCAATTGCCGCCAATGCTTTTCTGTCCTCTCTAAAACGTCCTGATAATTCTTCAGCAAAATGGGCAGCATCACATAAACTACCACCATTACCACAAGAAAGAATTTTTTTTCCACTTCTAAGTGCATTAACAATGAGGTTTATCGCCCTTTCAATATTATTTATTTGAGTCTTGTCATTAAGAAAGCTTTCCGTTAGCTTCACACTTTCTTCCAAACTTTTAACGATCAATTCACGCATAATAAAATCAGAATTCATTTCGCCCCCTAAAAATAAACATAAATAATAGCTTCCATACCCTTTACCTTAGGTTATTATTTTCAATTAATATAGTTTTATTTTTTTTTAATTTTCAAATTCAATTAAAAATAAGAGTATAAAAAATGGGAGTAGAATGATTATTTTCGCTCATAATAAGCCTTGGCTTTGTTCCAGTGTTTGGCTTGGAAAAAGTTCTTGTCGACTTATTGTGGCTGTACCAAATTTTCCAACAACAATTCCGCCAGCTTTATTAGCCAAGGATATAGATTCAGACCAACTAAAACCAACTGTAAGCATAACTGCCAAAACAGCTATAACGGTATCGCCAGCTCCCGATACATCATAAACTTCCTTTGCCTCAGTCTTGAAATTTTTAATGCCGTCCGCATTAAACAAAGTCATTCCCTCTTCGCTTCGTGTCAACAACAAATTGGGTAATTTAAGCTCCTTCCTAAGCTTCTCTGCCTTATGAATTAGTTCATCTTCAGTTTTCCAATCACCAACTACAGCCTTTAATTCCGTCTTATTTGGTGTAATGACCGAAGCTTGCTGATATTTGTGGTAATCATCACCTTTCGGATCAACAAGGACAAACTTATTCAATTTTTTAGCAAGGAGAATCATTTCGTGAGCATTGCGTAAAACACCTTTTCCATAATCAGAAAGTATAATTGCATCAAAATAACCCAAGTTTAATTTATAATCTTCAAGGATGAGCTCAAGGGAACCCTCATCAAGAGGCTCTTCGAAATCAGTTCTAAGCATCTGTTGATTTCTCGCGATAACCCTAGTTTTAACAATCGTTGGCCACGATGAAACAGCTCTTAAACGATCGTTTATTCCGTACTTTCTTAACAAATGGCGCAACTCTTTTCCTTCTGTATCATTGCCAATCGCGCCATACAGGAAGACTTCGGCGCCCAAGGAAGCAACGTTAAATGCAACATTTGCCGCCCCTCCTAAGCGAATTTCTTTATTTCGTATCTTAACCACAGGAACGGGCGCTTCTGGGGAAATTCGTTCTGAGTCGCCTTTTAAATACTTGTCTAAAATTACGTCCCCGATAACAAGTATTTTTGAATTTGCAATTTTTGATGTTAGGGAAGCTCTGCAAAATACGTAATTTTTCCCAATCGCCCTTCGGAGGCTTTATTTT
>ERZ835762.959-NODE-959-length-21225-cov-13.073547_pt1 | contig 21225 bp, 17 predicted proteins | sample MGYA00519687_ERZ835762 | MGnify/ENA primary metagenome ERZ835762 (study PRJEB31850, sample SAMEA3708783) | human gut metagenome | biome: human gut; feature: human-associated habitat; material: faeces | place: China | collected 2014 ... | reverse complement strand
AACCTGCGACCAATTGATTAAAAGTCAACTGCTCTACCAACTGAGCTAACGACCCACTTTTATGCTGCTTTCACGTTGTTTGATATCCCGTGGCAACGGCGGCATATATTACTGATTTAAGAATTCTGCGCAACAAAAATTTCGATGAAGATCACTTAACTGCTTAGTAATCATGCTGCACGACCAGAAATAACGCGATTTCTGGTCATGCGATAATCATCCCATCGAATTCAGACGTTTTTGCGCCTGCTTAGCACCTTCGGTACCCGGGAATTTTGCGACCACCTGCTGATAAACCGCTTTGGCTTTCGCCGTGTCGCCTTTGTCCTGCATGATCACGCCAACCTTATACATCGCATCTGGCGCTTTCGGCGATTTTGGGTAATTTTTCACCACTGAGGCAAAATAAAACGCCGCATCGTCCTTTTTACCCTTGTTGTAATTCAACTGACCGAGCCAGTAATTGGCATTTGGCTGATAAGTGGAATCAGGGTATTTCTTAACAAAGCTCTGAAACGCAGCAATCGCGTCATCCTGACGAGATTGATCCTGCACCAGGGCAATGGCCGCATTGTAGTCCGTATTCGCGTCACCGCTCTGTACAGGCGCGCCTGTTGAGGCAGACGTATCAGCAGATGGCGCTGGCGTAGACGTCGCCGCACCGCTCTGATCGCCTGCGGCTGGCTGCGCTGCTGCACCACCACCGCTGCTCAGGCTATCTATCCGCAACAAGATTTGCTTCTGACGTTCAACAACCTGATTAAGCTGATACTGGCTTTCCTGAATCTGACCGCGGAGAGAGTCAATATCATTCTGGTTATCGGAAAGTTGTTGCTGGAGTTGGGTTAAAAGCTGGCTGTGAGCGTTAGAAATACGCTCGAGTTGAGTGACCCGGTCTTCTACCGAGCCTGAGCCGACACTACTGATTGGTGCCTGAGCAAAAGCGGCCCAGGGGGCCGCTATTCCAACCAGTAACGACAGACTCAACAGATGATGTCTGAAGTTACTGCTCATGCAATTCTCTTAGTAAACCAGTACGGCACGACGGTTTTTGGAGTAAGCCGCTTCGTCGTGACCCAGTACTGCAGGTTTTTCTTTACCGTAAGAAACGATGGAGATCTGGTCAGCAGAAACGCCTTTACCCTGCAGGTACATTTTAACAGCGTTAGCACGACGTTCACCCAGGGAGATGTTGTACTCTGGGGTACCACGTTCGTCCGCGTGACCTTCTACGGTGACTTTGTAAGATGGGTTGCTACGCAGGAAGTTAGCGTGCGCATCCAGCATCGCAGCGAAGTCAGAACGGATGTCGTATTTATCCAGATCGAAGTAAACGATGTTGTTCTGCTGCAGCTGCTGCATCTGAAGACGCGCCTGCTCTTCAGAAGACATGTTGCCATTGCCGTTCGCGTCCATACCGGTGCCGGCACCCATCATGCCTTCGCCGCTCTGGTCATTGCTGGCGTTCTTGTTAGAAGAACACGCTGCGATTGCCATTACAGGCAGAGCGATCATCAGCCCCTTCAGCACTTTGTTCAGTTGCATTTCTATGATTCCTTTAGTAATCAATTAATTATTATTTACAGATACGGCGACCAGGCAGGTGATTTTACCTGTCCATCAGTTGCCGGAATACGCGCTTTGAAACGCCCATCTGTAGAAACCAGATTCAGCACAGATCCCATCCCCTGAGAAGAGCTGTAGATTACCATAGTGCCGTTAGGTGCCAGACTTGGCGTTTCATCCAGGAACGTTGACGACAGAACTTGCACGCCACCCGCTACCAGATCTTGTTTGGCAATGTGCTGCTGCCCGCCGTTGGAGCTGACCATTACCATAAATTTACCGTCGCTGCTCACGTCTGAGTTCTGGTTCTGAGAACCTTCCCAGGTAATACGCTGCGGAGCACCGCCGTTAATATTGACTTTGTAGATTTGTGGACGGCCGGCCTGGTCAGAGGTAAACGCCAGGTTTTGACTGTCCGGGAACCATGAAGGTTCGGTGTTGTTGCTGCGACCGTCGGTCACCTGACGGATCTGGCCAGAGCCAATGTCCATCACGTACAGGTTCAGGCTACCGGTTTTTGACAGCGCAAACGCCAGTTTAGAGCCGTCTGGAGAGAACGAAGGCGCACCGTTGTGACGTGGGAAAGACGCCACCTGACGAACCGCACCGTTTGCCAGCGTCTGGATAACCAGCGCAGAACGGCCGCTTTCGAAGGTGACATACGCCAGCTTAGAACCGTCCGGAGACCAGGCTGGAGACATCAGTGGCTGCGAAGAGCGTTTCACCAGGAACTGGTTGTAGCCATCGTAATCAGATACGCGCAGCTCATACGGGAATTGACCACCGTTGGTCTGCACCACGTACGCGATACGGGTACGGAACGCGCCTTTAATGCCGGTCAGTTTTTCAAATACCGCATCGCTGGCAGCGTGTGCCGCGTAGCGCAGGTACTGCTTAGTGACCTTGTAAGAGTTCTGGGCCAGAACGGTACCTGGTGCACCGCCGGTATCCACCAGCTGCCAGGCCACGTTGTAAGAACCGTCCGGATTAGGGGTAACCTGACCCACAACCACGGCATCAATACCCAGTGCAGACCATGCTGCAGGCTGTACTTCCTGCGCGCTACCCGGCTGCTGAGGCAGGCGAGAACGATCTAACGGGTTGAATTTACCGCTGTTACGCAGGTCAGCCGCCACGATGCCACCGGCATCTTCAGGTGCAGCGCCAGGACCGGCCCACTGGAACGGAACAACACCGATTGGGCGTGCCGAGTCCACCCCCTGGGTGATCTCGATACGTACTTCTGCGTGCAGTACTGCTGCCCACAGCATTAAAAAACTAAATGCTACACGTAATGCCTGCTTCATCATATCTCCCTTATCCGGGTAACCTTACCCACGATAATTTAGCAGAATGTTAACAAACTCAAATAGACAAAACTACCCGAACCCTGTGACTAAACCTGGTCTATTTTTCCCCGTTTGCACGGGGAAAATGTAACTTAAGGTTTGAAGTCCAGCGGCGCATTTTTGAAGACTTCGTAGACTGCCTGCGAAGGCGGTTTAGGCATCTTCGCCTGACGCGCTGCAGCCAGGGCCGCAGTACATAGAGCCGGGTCGCCACCTTCAGACTTAATATCCAGCAGCATGCCATCCGGAGCCAGTTTTATACGCAACGTACACGTTTTACCGGTATAGGAAGACGCATCATAGAATCGGCTTTCAATAGCGGATTTAATCTGCGCGGCATAACCGTTGATTTCAGCCCCTGTCGCACCGTTACTCTTAGTGTTACCACTTCCGGTCGGCGCTGCGTTGTTTCCTTTCGCCCCACCGCCCGTTTTCGGCGCATTCTTACCGGAGCTCAAATCGCCCAGCAGATCGTCAACCCCTGCGGCAGCAGCGGCTTTTTCAGCGGCGGCAGCCTTTTTAGCAGCCGCTTTTTCAGCTGCAGCTTTCTTATCGGCAGCGGCCTTCTCAGCTGCAGCTTTTTTGTCAGCAGCGGCTTTTTCGGCAGCTGCGGCTTTTTCTGCCGCGGCTTTTTCTGCTGCTGCTTTCTCTGCAGCAGCCGCTTTCTTCGCGGCCTCGGCAGCAGCTTTCTTCTCTGCTTCCTGAGCGGCCTTCTTCGCGGCTTCCGCTTCTGCTTTCTTCTGCGCATCAGCTGCGGCTTTCTTCGCGGCTTCCGCTTCGGCTTTCTTCTGAGCATCAGCGGCCGCTTTCTTCGCCGCTTCGGCTTCCGCTTTCTTCTGGGCGTCGGCAGCCGCTTTCTTCGCCGCTTCTGCCGCTAATTTCGCCTGGGCATCAGCCTGTGCTTTCGCGTCTGCTGCGGCTTTTGCTGCCGCCTCTTCCGCCTGCTTTTGCTGTTCCTGTGCTTTTTTCGCGGCCTCTTCGGCTTGTTTCTGCTGCTCTGCCTGCGCTTTCGCAGCTTCCTGCGCCTGCAAACGTTCTTTTTCAAGCTGCTTCAGACGTTCCTGCTCGGCAGCCTGCTTTTCACGCAGTTCTTCCGCTTGCTGTTGCGCCTGTTTTTCACGCTGCTCTTCAGCCCGTTTTGCACTCGCCTTCTGCTGCTGTTGGCGATTATAGTTCTGTACTACCGCACCGGGATCCACCATGACGGCGTCAATGGAAGATCCTCCACCGCCGCCGGCTGATGCATCAATATGCTCGTCGAACGAACTCCAGATCAGCGCTGCAAAGAGAATAACGTGCAGCACTGCGGAGACGATTATCGCTCGCTTAAGCTTGTCGTTCTGTTCGGTTGCCTTTGACACTATCGGTTCCCAAAAACTACGCGGATGATCAAATAGGTTGGGTCATTAAGCCAACTGACTTAACACCCGCACTATGTAGCAAGTTCAGCGCTTTAATAATTTCATCGTAGGGTACGTCTTTCGCGCCACCGATTAAGAAGACCGTTTTCGGATTTGACTCCAGGCGACGCTGCGCTTCGGCAATAACCTGCTCAGGTGGCAGCTGATCCATACGATCTTTTTCTACCACGACGCTGTATTGCCCTACGCCGGAAACCTCAATGATAACCGGAGGATCGTCATTGGTGCTCACCGCCTGTGATTCTGTCGCATCCGGCAGATCCACTTCCACGCTCTGGGTAATGATTGGCGCTGTTGCCATGAAGATCAGCAGCAGTACCAGCAGGACGTCCAGCAGTGGAACGATATTGATTTCGGACTTGAGCTCGCGACGACCTCGTCCACGCGATCTGGCCATGGTTTACCCCTTGTTGCTCTCGGTGCTGGTAAACGCCTGACGGTGCAGAATCGCAGTGAACTCTTCCATAAAGTTGTCGTAGTTCAGTTCCAGTTTGTTCACGCGCTGGTTCAGACGGTTGTAAGCCATAACCGCAGGAATTGCCGCAAACAGACCGATAGCGGTCGCAATCAGTGCTTCAGCGATACCCGGTGCAACCATCTGCAACGTGGCCTGCTTCACCGCGCCCAGCGCGATAAAGGCGTGCATGATCCCCCACACGGTACCAAACAGGCCGATATACGGGCTGATGGAACCGACAGTACCGAGGAAAGGAATATGCGTTTCAAGGTTTTCCAGCTCGCGGTTCATCGAAATGCGCATCGCACGCGAGGCACCTTCCACCACCGCTTCAGGCGCATGATTGTTTGCACGATGCAGACGGGCGAACTCTTTGAAACCGCTGTAGAAAATTTGTTCGGAGCCGGTCAGGTTTTCACGACGTCCCTGGCTCTCCTGGTACAGACGAGAAAGCTCAATGCCCGACCAGAACTTATCTTCAAACGCTTCAGCCTCACGGCCAGCGGCATTGAGGATACGCGTTCTCTGGATGATGATGGCCCAGGATGCGATTGAAAAACCAATCAAAATCAACATGATAAGTTTAACCAGAAGGCTTGCCTTCAGGAACAAATCAAGGATATTCATGTCAGTCACTGCTTAAACTCCGCGACAATAGACTTAGGAAGCGCACGAGGCTTCATTATGGTTGGATCAACACAAACAATCAGCACTTCAGCTGAGTTCAGTACGGTATTCTCTGCGTTGACTATCCGCTGCGTGAAAACCAGTGAGGTCCCGCGCATTGATGTAATTTCAGTTTGGACTTCGAGCATATCGTCGAGTCTGGCAGGCGCAAAATACTCAAGCGTCATCTTGCGTACCACGAAGGCAACTCGCTCAGCCAACAGCACCTGTTGACTAAAGTGATGATGGCGCAGCATCTCTGTGCGTGCCCGTTCATAAAAAGCAACGTAGCTGGCGTGGTAAACCACACCACCGGCATCGGTATCTTCGTAATAGACACGAACCGGCCATCGAAACAGCGTTGTATTCACTTTACATCCCAGTAATGCAACAAAAGTTAGAGCTTTTAAACTTCGCTACTATACGCGCGGGAAAGATGGTTTGGAATGGGGGAAAGTAAACGGAGAGTAAATTTTTATGGGCTCGGGTAAGCCCATAACGTTAACGGACATTTCTTATTCAGAAGAAGAAGAAAATCAAACCGGCGAGTAGCACCAGATCGGCGATCAGCGGGCAAAAAATTCCCTGCCAGTGAACGGCTTTCGGACGAAAGCCTACGCCGTGGATCACACCTGCGCACACCGCCCACATAATGAGGAAGCCGTGCCAGATTTCAAGCTCGCTGGTTTTCGCTGCAAAGCGCGAAGGGTCCCAGAAGATACAACCTGCCAGCAGTAATGCCATCACTAAAGAAAGCGCCCGTAACGGGCGCTTGTCCATTACCGCGTAAAGTTTCGCGATAATATTCATCAGTGTTTTTCTTCACCCGCTTTGGTCGCTTCAACGTGCTCAAGCGCCAGGGCAGTGATGACACCAAATGCACAGGCAAGAAGCGTCCCTAAAATCCATGCGAAATACCACATATTCAGCTCCTTACTTAATACATAGAGTGGGTATTGCTTTCGATATGTTCTTTCGTGATGCGACCGAACATTTTCCAGTAACACCAGATGGTGTAGGCCAGAACAATCGGAACGAACACGCAAGCAACATACGTCATCAGGTTCAGCGTCATATGGCTGGACGTTGCATCCCACATGGTCAGGCTAGCATTCAGCATGGTGCTGGATGGCATGACGAATGGGAACATCGCAATACCCGCCGTCAGGATGATGCATGCCAGAGTCAGTGAAGAGAACACGAACGCCAGCGCGCCTTTTTCCAGACGAGACGTCAACATGGTCAGCAGCGGCAGCAGCACGCCCAGCGCCGGGATCGCCCACAGCACAGGGGTAGTGTTGAAGTTCACCAGCCATGCTCCCGCCTGACGCGCCACTTCTTTGGTCAGCGGGTTAGACGGTGCGGTGTGGTTAATGACAGACGTCACAACGTAGCCATCAATGCCGTACACCACCCACACACCGGCCAGCGCGAAGCAGACCAGCGTAACCAGCGCAGCAACCTGAGCCGTCGCGCGGGAGCGCAGATGCAGCTCGCCCACGGTACGCATCTGCAGGTAGGTTGCGCCCTGAGTGATGATCATCGCCACGCTGACGACACCGGCCAGCAGACCAAACGGATTCAGCAGCTGGAAGAAGTTACCGGTGTAGTAAAGACGCATGTATTCGTCCAGGTGGAACGGTACGCCCTGCAGCAGGTTACCGAACGCCACGCCGATCACCAGCGGTGGAACGAAGCTACCGATGAAGATGCCCCAGTCCCACATGTTGCGCCAGCGGGTATCTTCAATCTTCGAACGGTAGTCGAAACCGACCGGACGGAAGAATAAAGAGGCCAGCACCAGAATCATCGCCACATAGAAACCGGAGAACGCAGCCGCGTAGACCATCGGCCAGGCAGCGAACAGCGCGCCGCCTGCGGTGATCAGCCACACCTGGTTACCGTCCCAGTGCGGGGCGATGGAGTTGATCATGATTCGACGCTCGGTGTCATTACGACCGAGGAAACGGGTTAGCATCCCCACCCCCATGTCGAAACCATCCGTGACGGCGAAACCGATCAGCAGAACGCCAACCAGCAGCCACCAGATAAAACGCAATACTTCATAATCGATCATTTGATGACTCCTGTCTTAGCGTGCCGGCTGAGTAGTCGCAGTGGACTGCTCGTAGTGATAGCGACCGGTTTTCAGGCTGCTTGGGCCAAGGCGCGCGAACTTGAACATCAGGAACAGTTCAGCCACCAGGAACAGGGTGTACAGACCACAAATCAGCAGCATGGAGAAGATCAGGTCGCCTGCGGTCAGGGACGAGTTCGCTACCGCCGTTGGCAGCACCTCACCGATCGCCCATGGCTGACGGCCATATTCCGCCACAAACCAGCCGGACTCAATCGCGATCCACGGCAGTGGAATACCGTACAGCGCGGTGCGCAGCAGCCATTTTTTCTCGCCGATGCGGTTGCGAATCACGGACCAGAAGGACGCCGCAATGATCAGCAGCATGATGATGCCGCAGCCCACCATGATACGGAATGCGAAGTACAGTGGCGCAACGCGTGGAATTGAGTCTTTGGTTGCCATCTGGATCTGCGCTTCCGTCGCATCAGAAACGTTCGGGGTATAACGCTTCAGCAGCAGACCGTAACCCAGATCTTTCTTCACGTCGTTAAACTGATCGCGAACGGCCTGGTCGGTAGAACCGGCACGCAGCTGTTCCAGCAGCGAGTAGGCTTTCATACCGTTACGGATACGCTCTTCGTGCTGCACCATCAGCTCTTTCAGACCCGTCACCTGCTTATCAACAGAACGGGTGGCGATGATACCCAGCGCGTAAGGGATTTGAATAGCGAAGCGGTTTTCCTGCGCGTCCTGATCGGGAATACCGAACAGCGTAAAGGCAGCAGGTGCCGGCTGGGTTTCCCATTCGGCTTCGATAGCGGCCAGTTTGGTTTTCTGCACGTCACCCATTTCGTAACCGGATTCATCACCCAGAACAATAACGGAGAGAATCGCAGCCATACCGAAGCTTGCAGCGATAGCAAAGGAGCGCTTGGCGAACGCGAAGTCACGACCGCGCAGCATGTAGTAAGAACTGATACCCAGTACAAACATCGCGCCGCACACATAGCCAGAGGCGACGGTGTGAACGAATTTAACCTGAGCAACCGGGTTCAGGACCAGCTCGGCAAAGCTGACCATCTCCATACGCATGGTTTCGAAGTTGAAATCAGACGCGATAGGGTTCTGCATCCAGCCGTTCGCGACCAGGATCCACAGCGCGGACAGGTTCGAACCTAATGCCACCAGCCAGGTCACCGCCATATGCTGGACTTTACCCAGACGGTCCCAACCGAAGAAGAACAGACCTACAAAGGTGGATTCAAGGAAGAATGCCATCAGACCTTCAATGGCCAGCGGCGCACCGAAGATATCCCCTACATAGTGGGAATAGTAAGACCAGTTAGTCCCGAACTGGAACTCCATGGTCAGACCGGTTGCCACGCCCAGTGCGAAGTTGATACCAAACAACTTGCCCCAGAACTTGGTCATATCTTTATAAATCTGTTTGCCGGAGAGAACGTATACCGTTTCCATGATGGCCAGCAGGAACGCCATACCGAGCGTCAGTGGCACAAACAGGAAGTGGTACATCGCGGTCAAGGCAAACTGTAAGCGCGACAGTTCGACTATATCTAACATCATGACTCCTTGCTCATCGCATGAAGACTCCGAGAGTGAACCCCGTCAGAAAGAGATCCACACGCATGCCCCAATACAAATTATTCGCATCCTTGTCGTCGTTATTACCCTGAAGGAGGATAAAAACGATGACGTGAGGTTACAAATACGTTAATAAAAAACTCAAATTGATACCGCAAATATAATACGCTGCAAAACCCTTACAATAAACAGGTTTTTATTGAATCACATTTACGTTTTTCGACGGTGATCAATTTATAGCAAAATTACCACTTTTCGGCCATTTTGATCGGGAACAATTTAGCGCTTTTCAGCACCTTTTTCCAAGGATTAAACTTTGATTTAAATCAAAAACAAACCTTGATGTTAACTATGTTTAATCGTGGTGAGAATGGTAAAAACCATGTTAATGATATGTGCATGTAAAGATGTGATTGGTTATCGAAGACGAAAAAAAATATAAACAGAAGTGATTTTAATTAACGCGAAACAAAAGCCTCATTTCGATGCGCGGCAAACAATAAAGCATAGTCGGGCCGGGTTATTTTTCCATGGCATTTATGCACCCCTTCGTAATTACATTTATTTTACTTTTGTCACCCCATAACTTAACACCGCGGCGTGACTATTTAATGAAAAAGGCCGCAAACAGTGCAGCCTTTTAATGATATCAGCGATTCTCAGGCAAGAAGAAGGCTAAAGGTTCGCGACTGTCCCGGTCTGAACGCCCCGACAATCCCTTCGTCTTCACCGTGGTCCATCAGCCGTTCATTCATGTCCGTTTCGCAGCACCGCTTCACCGCCGGATTGACGGATAGCGTCGCGTCACATGCGCTGGACTGTGAAGGGTTGAACAGACGAAGAATGAGCTCATCACGATCTTCCGCTTTTTTGATCGCACTGAGTACACATCCCGTTGGCGAAAGCGCTAACAGGCTGTAACTTTCCGGCGTGGTCAACGACGCGCGATTCAGCTTCATTGCATCCCAAGGGATCTTGTTATAACACTGCACCGCCGTTAACCACGATTGAGCCTGCTGCGCGACACCCGCGTTTTCCGGCGTGCCGCTGAAGCTGAAGAGGCTAAAGCGACAGCTTAGCGGACCACGCACCTGAGCGTCCGGGACCGGCATTTTGATACCGGATGGTCTGCCGGGGCGCAGGAGCAGATCTTCTTTGCCGAGTACCCCCACGCCGCGCAGCAAGGTCAGAGCAAATGCCTTTTGTTCATCGCCCACAACTTCAAATTCACGCAGCCCCTCGGTAAATAGCGCAAGCCCGTTTCGTTTTTCCTGCAGGACGGCGTAGTTGAGTAAATTCCAGACGGGAACCGGCGCTTCTTTCCACCCCTCCTCCTGCCAGTTTTGCATCGCCGCGTCCTGCACCGGACGAGAGATCGTGCCAAACTGCGTATCCGTTAACACCTCCCGGGTCGCAAACGGCGTTGGGATGAGCACGCGAACGCGGTGGTCGTCGGCCTGATTATCCAGGCGCACCGCCACGTCAATGCGTCTGCTGTTGCGGCTTAGCGTAATTTCAAATTCAGCGTCGAGGTAGCCGTTTCGCTGGCGCGCCGCGCGTTCCGCCAGGTTCGCCGGAACGGCGATTCGATGGCGGATAACTGCCCTGCTCTGCCAGCCTTCATGCGTAACCTCAAATTCATGCTCGCCCTGCGCGGAAGTGAGTCTCCACTCTTCCCGCGAAGGCGAGTAGTCGTACTCATCGCCATCATCCGAGCTCTCTTCGATTTCCAGCACGCGGTCATAAATAAGCCCGGTTTCTTTGTCGCGCAGGCGCAACGAACCGTCGTCATTTATGTCAATCTGCCAGAAGGCGTTTTCAAGTAAGGAGGCGGTATTTTCCCCCGCAGAGAGCACCTTCCCGGCCACGTTAGGTTCGATAAACAGCGTACGGTAGCCCATCGACGGCAATATCTGGCTGAGCTGAATATCAAATTCCATAAACGGTTCGTAATTGCCGTAGTGGACAATCTGTCGGTCAATGAGGCCCGGGTCGAGCTCGCGCGCGCTGCGGATGAAATACGGGATCTCGTTGCCTTTGTCATCCCGCAGACGGAACTGGCTGGCGCGCAGTCGAATCGTGGTGTTCATCACCTCCTCACGCGGCCAGGGCATCAGGTTGAACATCACCAGCTTATCGGCATCGCTTTGCGGCATGTTGTCGACAATCTTGCGCATATAGAAACGCGCCAGGTTATCTGCCATGTCCTCAGCCAGCTCGAAGCGGGAGACAATCTCGCGATGCACCTTGTCGCTGCAGCAGCAGCCGATGCTGTCGTGAGCGTGGTTTTTGAGGATCTCTTTCCACATCTTCTCCAGCAGGCCGTGGTGGTAGTCGAAGCCCAGCGTCCAGGCAAGCGTCGCCAGCGGCTCGAGGATGTTAACAATTTTGTTCTCAATACGCGCATGGGCGATTTTGATATCCATGCGCGTGGAGCCGATGGTCCGGTGCACGCGCATGTATTTCCCGTCGATAAACTCGCCTTTTAAGGTCGCCAGATCGTCGCGGTGCGCGTCGATGCGATCAAAGACCTCCTCAAACCGGCTCATCACAAATAGACGCTGCGGATAGATTTCACGCAGCTTCTCCATCACCGCGAAAATGTTCTGCTGCAGCGGCATCTGGTCGTGTCCGTTGGGCAGCAAAATCGCTTTGGTGACGGACGCCTTTTCCAGAACCTCGAAATAGCTGTCGAGCCGTTTTCGCAGCCCCGCTTCGTCCTCCGGTAAGTACTTACCAATCGCGTAGCCCAGCGGCAGCACCTGTGCCGTCACTTCACTGCCGTCCTGGCTCTGCCAGAGAAATTCGGTTTTATCGGTCCCGTGGCGTTCAGAACAACCGCGCCAGAACATCGTGCGGGTAATGCCAAACCCGTTATAGATATGCGGAAGCTGGCCGGACATGCCAAACGAATCCGGCAGATAGCCGATCTTCATCGGCTCGCCGAAGGCCATACAATCCCGGATGCCGTACATCAGGTTGCGGACAATCGACTCGCCGCTCACGATCGTGGTATCAGTCTGGGTATACCAGGGGCCGATAATCAGCTTTCCACGCTCGACAAGCGCCTTCACGCGAGAGCGGTTTTCGGGCACAACGGCAAAATAATCCTCCAGAACAGCCGTCTGTCCATCGAGAACATAGTATTTGTACTCATCATCCTGCTCCAGCCGGGTCAGGATTTCTTCCATATTATTGACCAGAAGAATACGCGACTCTTCGGTGGTGAAGTACCACTCACGGTCCCAGTGCATATGCGGCGTGATATGAACGCGAGATACAGCTTTCATCTTCGTTTCCTGTTTGTGCGTTTTTACGATAAGGCGTCTTCAGTGACGTAGTTGCCCTTTTTTACCGCCTGGCGTCGCCAGAGCAGCAGAACCAGGGTGGAGATAGCGGTACCCACCAGCGCCGCGCCAAACCAGCCCGCCGCAGCAACCACACCGCCCAACCCGGCATCGTGAAGTAAAAAGAGAGAGAAAATCCCGGCCCCCGGCGTAGACAACCCGATCCCCATCGCACCGACAGCCGCGCCTGTCACCATGGATCCGAGTACAAATGAGCCAATGACGCGAAGCGGGTCTTCAATCGCCATCGGAATCGCCCCTTCGGTAATGCCCGCGAGGCCGAGCAGCCAGGTCGATTTACCGGTTTCAATTTCAAACGACTTAAACAGCTTCGGTGCCAGCATCGTTGACGCCGTGACGGTGAAGGCTGAGACCATTTTGACGGAGGCAAAGATGGCATAGGGACCGTATACCCCGTTCGCCATCGCCCCCAGGCAAAACGCGTAAGAGGCTTTGTTGACCGGGCCGCCCAAATCGAATGAGCACATAAACCCGAGGATTGCCCCCAGAAGCAGCGCATTCGCGCCGGACAGACCGTTAAGCCAGACGGTGAGCGTGTTATTGAGCCAGGCCACCGGTTCGCCAATCACAAACAGCATCAGGCTGCCCGCGCCCAGCACGCCAATCACCGGATAGAGATAAAAAGTCAGAAAGCCGTTGTAGCGGCTACTGAGCCGGATGTGGTTTTTCACCCAGCGCATCAGATAGCCCGCGATCAGCCCACCGACGATAGCGCCGAGAAAACCGGAGCCGATCATGTTGGCAGCCAGACCGGCCGCAAAGCCCGGCGTCAGCGCAGGTTTATCCGCCAGCGAGTAGGCGGTGTAGGCCGACAGGACAGGCACCATCAAAATGCCGAGCATGCCGCCGCCAAGCTTGCGGTACATCCACAGCCACGAGTTTTCCTGGTCAAACAGGTGCTGCAGGCCAAGGATTTGCGCCAGCAGTACCGACACGGCGAGCACCGTCCCGCCGGCGACGATCAGCGGCACCGCAAAAGAGATGCCGCTGAGAAGCGCCTGCTTGAGTTCAGTTTTAACGCGCTTTTTCGTTTCGGTATCGACCTGCGCATGGCGCGCATCGGTAGAAGGCTTTAGCGCCAGCGCGCGCTCAATCAACGCTTCAGCATGACGCAGGGGTTCCGCAACGGGAACGGAAATTGCGGGGATCCCCTGAAAGCGCTCGCTCTCTTTGATCGCCACTTCAGCGGCAAAAATACACGCTTTCGCCTCCAGCAACTGCTGGGCAGTAATGCGCCCTTCGATGCCGTTCGCCCCCTGCTTTTCGACCACCACGTTGACGCCGAGCTTACGTCCCGCTTTTTCCAGGTACTCTGCGGCCATATAGGTATGCGCGATCCCGGCCGGACAGGCGGTGACACAGATGACGGTTGGTGCATTGACCGGCGTATCAGCCTCGTCTTCCTTCGAGACACCGTTCAGCGCATCAAGCAGATCCTCCGCCGTCGCTGCAGCCATAACGCGTTCCCGGAGGACATCATCGGCCAGGCGAGACGTCAGCGCCGTCAGCACCTGGATATGCGTGGATCCCGCTTCAGCTGGCGGGATGGCAAGCAGGACGATCAGCTCTACGCGTTCAGGGCCGTCCACCCCCTCCCACTCCAGCGGTTCGCGCAGCGTAGCAACCGCAAAAGCCGCTTCGTTCACCGCGTTCGATTTACCATGCGGGACAGCCAGCCCTTCACCCAGGGCGGTTGGCCCCTGAGATTCGCGGCGGTAGATCTCCGCCAGAAATGCCTCGCCATCTGTGATTTTGCCCAGCGCCACCAGCCGCATTGTAAGCTGGCGAATGGCCTCATCACGGCTGGCATAGTGTGCCTGCACGCAGACAGCACTGGTGTGGGTCAGGGTCGTCAGGTTCATAAGATCCTCACACATACGTTGTTATTGTCTGGCGGCAATTGTGGCAGGTCATACAATACATTTATGTGATCATTTTCACTAACAACGCAAATTTGTATTTAAGTTGTATTATTTACAAATTTTAAGCGGGAGGCATAATTCCATGAAAAGGTATTAGAAAGGCAGATTCGATGGGTAACAAACCGATGTACCGGCAAATAGCCGATGCGCTTCGCGAAAAAATCAGTGCGGGAGAGTTAAAGCCTGGCGATGCGTTACCGACGGAATCCAGCCTTCAGGAGGCATTCAACGTGAGTCGTGTCACGGTGAGACAGGCGCTGAAGCTGCTTACGGAAGAGCAGATCGTCGAGAGCATTCAGGGCAGCGGCACCTACGTAAAAGAAGAGCGCGTCAATTACGACATTTACCAGCTCACCGGGTTTTACGAAAAACTGGCGGACCGGAACGTGGATACCCACAGTGAGGTGAGCATTTTCGAAGTGCTGAAAGCCGATGCAAAACTTGCCGAAAAGCTGAATCTCTCTCATGACGATAAAGTCTGGCACGTTAAACGCGTCCGCTTTATCAAACAAAAACCGGTAAATCTGGAAGAAACGTGGATGCCGCTGGCCATGTTCCCCGACCTCACCTGGGAAGTGATGGAGAATTCGAAATACCACTACGTTGAGCAGATCAAAAAGCTGGTTATCGATCGCAGCGAGCAGGAGCTGGTGCCGATCATGCCGTCAGAGGAGGCGATCGCCGCGCTGTCGCTCGATCCGGCAAAGCCGATCCTGGAAAAAGTCTCCCGCGGGTTTCTGAAGGACGGGCGGGTATTTGAATACAGCCGCAACGTGTTCAATACCGATGATTACAAGTTCACGCTAGTCGCCAGACGCAGGCAATAAAAAAGGCCGCTTTACAGCGGCCAACCATGTCGAAACGGACATTTTTATACTGCAACGCCCCCCTTTCGGGGAGCAGAGAGGACTTACTTAATGATGGATTTCAGTGCTTCGCCGATATCCGCCAGGCTGCGAACGGTCTTCACGCCTGCGGCTTCCAGCGCTGCGAATTTCTCATCAGCCGTACCTTTACCACCGGCGATGATCGCGCCTGCGTGACCCATACGCTTGCCTTTCGGCGCGGTCACACCCGCGATGTAACCCACAACTGGCTTGGTCACGTGTTCTTTGATGTAAGCAGCCGCTTCTTCTTCCGCGCTACCACCGATCTCACCGATCATCACGATCGCTTCGGTCTGTGGATCTTCCTGGAACAGCTTCAGGATGTCGATGAAGTTAGAACCCGGGATTGGGTCACCGCCGATGCCCACGCAGGTGGACTGGCCGAAACCGTAGTCGGTGGTCTGCTTAACCGCTTCATAGGTCAGGGTACCGGAACGGGACACGATGCCCACTTTACCCGGCTTGTGAATGTGGCCCGGCATGATGCCGATTTTGCATTCGCCCGGGGTGATCACGCCCGGGCAGTTCGGGCCGATCATACGTACGCCAGCTTCATCCAGCTTCACCTTCACGGTCAGCATATCCAGCGTCGGGATACCTTCGGTGATGGTGATGATCAGTTTGATGCCTGCGTCGATCGCTTCCAGAATGGAGTCTTTGCAGAACGGCGCCGGAACGTAGATCACGGTCGCGGTTGCGCCCGTCGCTTCTACGGCTTCACGCACGGTGTTGAACACCGGCAGGCCCAGGTGGGTGGTGCCGCCTTTACCTGGCGTTACGCCGCCAACCATCTGCGTGCCGTAGGCAATCGCCTGTTCGGAGTGGAAAGTCCCCTGGCTACCGGTGAAGCCCTGGCAGATAACCTTGGTATCTTTATTAATTAAAACTGACATTATTTCCCCTCCACTGCGGCAACAACCTGCTGAGCTGCATCCGTCAGACTTTTCGCTGCAATAATATTCAGGCCGCTGTCAGCCAGTTTTTTCGCGCCGAGTTCAGCGTTGTTACCTTCCAGACGCACAACCACCGGAACGTTAACACCCACTTCTTCTACCGCGCCGATGATACCGTCGGCGATCAGGTCGCAACGGACGATGCCGCCGAAGATGTTAACCAGAACGGCCTTCACGTTGTCGTCGGAGAGAATGATTTTGAACGCTTCGGTTACGCGCTCTTTGGTTGCGCCACCGCCCACGTCGAGGAAGTTCGCTGGCTCGCCGCCGTGCAGCTTAACGATGTCCATGGTGCCCATCGCCAGGCCCGCACCGTTAACCATGCAGCCGATGTTACCGTCCAGCGCCACGTAGTTCAGCTCCCACTGAGCAGCCTGTGCTTCACGCGGGTCTTCCTGAGACTGGTCGCGCATTTCGCGCAGATCCGGCTGGCGGAACAGCGCGTTGCCGTCAGCGCCCAGCTTGCCGTCGAGGCAGATCAGATCGCCCTGGGTCGTGATCACCAGCGGGTTGATCTCGATCAGCGCCAGATCGCGCTCCAGGAAAATGGTCGCCAGGCCCATGAAAATCTTGGTGAACTGCTGAACCAGCTTGCCTTCCAGACCCAGTTTGAACGCCAGCTCGCGACCCTGGTAAGGCATTGGGCCAGCCAGCGGATCGATAGCCACTTTGTGGATCAGGTGCGGGGTCTCTTCCGCCACTTTTTCGATTTCCACGCCGCCTTCGGTAGATGCCATGAACACCACGCGACGGGAGCTACGGTCAACCACCGCGCCCAGGTACAGCTCTTTCGCGATGTCGGTTGCCGCTTCAACCAGGATCTGGTTAACCGGCTGGCCGTTCGCGTCTGTCTGGTACGTTACCAGACGCTTGCCGAGCCAATGTTCAGCAAACGCACGAATCTCTTCTTTGCTCTTAACAACCTTCACACCGCCCGCTTTACCACGGCCACCAGCGTGAACCTGACACTTAACTACCCACGGGCCGGAACCGATTTTAGATGCGGCTTCTTCTGCTTCACGCGGGGTAGTACAGGCATAACCCACCGGAGCCGGTAAGCCATACCGGGCAAACAGCTGTTTGGCCTGATATTCATGTAAGTTCATGTGTTCTATCCATCCTTCAGGGTAATCGTTATCTTCAAACCTGTAGACCGGCGCAGCGTGTGCCGGTCTACGGGGCAGGTGATGCTAAATCGTGACTAGACGTCCAGCAGCAGACGCGTTGGATCTTCGAGCAGCTCTTTAATGGCTACCAGGAAGCCCACGGACTCGCGGCCGTCGATCAGGCGGTGGTCGTAAGAGAGCGCCAGGTACATCATCGGCAGGATCTCAACTTTACCGTCTACCGCCATAGGACGATCTTTGATGGCATGCATACCCAGGATCGCGCTCTGCGGCGGGTTAATGATCGGGGTAGACATCAGCGATCCGAAGACGCCGCCGTTGGTAATGGTGAAGTTACCGCCGGTCAGGTCGTCTACGGTCAGCTTGCCGTCGCGGCCTTTCACCGCCAGCTCTTTAATGTTTTTCTCGATGTCGGCCATACCCAGGGTATCCACATCACGCAGAACCGGGGTCACCAGGCCACGTGGGGTCGAAACCGCCATGCTGACGTCGAAGTAGTTGTGGTAAACCACGTCATCGCCATCGATGGACGCGTTCACTTCCGGGTAGCGTTTCAGCGCTTCAACCACCGCCTTCACGTAGAAGGACATAAAGCCCAGACGGATACCGTGACGTTTTTCAAACGCGTCACCGTACTGCTTACGCAGGTCCATGATTGGCTTCATGTTCACTTCGTTGAAGGTAGTCAGCATCGCGGTAGAGTTTTTCGCTTCCAGCAGACGCTCGGCCACGCGCTTACGCAGGCGGGTCATTGGCACGCGTTTTTCGCTGCGTGCGCCCAGCGCAGGCTGTGCAGCCGGTGCTGCCGCAGGGGCTTTCGCTTCTGCCTGAGCAGGCGCTTTCGCCAGATGCTTGTCGATGTCTTCGCGGGTCAGACGACCGCCCACACCGGTGCCTTTAATGGCTGCCGGGTCAAGGCTGTGTTCCGCCAGCAGGCGACGGATCGCCGGGCTGAGGGCGTCGTTAGACTGCTCTTCCAGAGAGGCCTGCTGGCGCTGCGCTGGCGTAGAGGCTTTCTCTTCAGATTTCGCGCTGGACTCTTTGCCCGCGCTGTTGCCTTCACGCAGGCGACCCAGGATCTGACGAGAGGTGACGGTGGTGCCTTCATCTTCCAGCACCGCGTCCAGAACGCCATCCGCCGAAGCCGGTACTTCCAGTACCACTTTGTCAGTTTCGATTTCTACCAGCACTTCATCGCGCTTAACGGCATCGCCTGGTTTTTTGTGCCAGGTAGCGACGGTCGCATCTGCTACAGATTCAGGCAGGTCGGGAACAAGAATATCTACGCTACTCATTATGTATCCTTTAATTAATCGACGTTCAGCGCGTCATTGACCAGATCTTGTTGCTGCTTCTGGTGAACGGACATATACCCTACCGCCGGAGAGGCGGAGGCCGGGCGACCTGCATAGCGCAGGGCTGACCCAAATGGAATCACTTCACGGAAATGATGCTGGCTGCAGTACCATGCGCCCTGGTTGAGCGGCTCTTCCTGGCACCAGACAAAATCATGAACGTGAGCGTACGGTTTCAGCGCTTCCTGCACCGCCTGGTGCGGGAACGGATAAAGCTGTTCGATACGCACGATGGCGACATCTTTCTGATCGTTCTTACGGCGCTGTTCCAGCAGGTCGTAATAAACCTTACCAGAACACATCACCACACGCTTCACGGCCTGTGGATCCAGCTCGTCAATTTCACCGATGGCTGGCAGGAAGGTACCGTTGGCCAGCTCTTCCAGGCTGGACACCGCCAGCGGGTGACGCAGCAGGGATTTCGGCGACATGACCACCAGCGGACGACGCATACCGCGCAGCGCCTGACGACGCAGCATGTGGTAAACCTGAGCAGGGGTCGACGGCACGCAAACCTGCATGTTCTGCTCGGCGCAGAGCTGCAGATAACGTTCCAGACGCGCGGAGGAGTGCTCCGGACCCTGGCCTTCATAGCCGTGCGGCAGCAGCATCACCAGGCCACACATACGGCCCCATTTCTGTTCGCCGGATGAGATGAACTGGTCGATAACCACCTGCGCACCGTTGGCGAAGTCACCGAACTGCGCTTCCCAGATGGTCAGGGTGCGCGGTTCCGCCGTGGCGTAACCGTATTCGAAAGCCAGTACCGCTTCTTCAGACAGCACGGAGTCCCAGACCTTGAACTGGCCCTGACCGTTGTGCACGTGCTGCAGCGGGGTGTAGGTTGAACCGTTAGACTGGTTGTGAACCACCGCGTGACGGTGGAAGAAGGTGCCACGGCCCGCATCTTCACCGGACAGACGAACAGGAATGCCTTCGTCAACCAGCGTCGCGTAAGCCAGCGTTTCCGCGCCGCCCCAGTCGAACAGCTTCTCGCCTGCCGCCATGGCCTGACGGTCAGCATAAATTTTCGCCACGCGAGACTGCATCTCGATAGCGTCCGGCACGGTGCTGATGCGTTTAGCCAGCTCCTGCAGGCGCTTCATCTCCACCTTGTTCGGATAGCTCTCATCCCACTCGTGGTTGAGGTACGGCGACCAGGTAAAGGAGTGCATGTTCATCGGGCGCAGCTCTTTCACTACGCATTCACCCGCGTCCAGCGCGTCGCGGTAGAGGTTGACCATTTCGGTCGCATCTTCCAGCGTCGCCACTTTGTCGCTCTCCAGCTTGTCAGCATAGATTTTGCGCGGGGTCGGGTGTTTTTTGATTTTCTGGTACATCAGCGGCTGGGTTGCACTTGGCTCATCCGCTTCGTTGTGGCCGTGACGGCGGTAGCAGAAGAGGTCAATGAACACATCGCGTTTGAAGGTGTTACGGAAGTCCAGCGCCAGACGGGTCACGAAAGCCACGGCTTCCGGGTCATCCGCGTTAACGTGGAAGATCGGCGCCTGCACCATCTTACCGATGTCAGTGCAGTACGGGGTAGAACGTGCGTCAAGCGGGTTAGAGGTGGTGAAGCCCACCTGGTTGTTGATCACGATGCGAACGGTACCGCCCACTTCATAACCACGCGCTTTGGACATGTTCAGGGTTTCCTGCACCACGCCCTGCCCTGTCACCGCCGCATCACCGTGGATGGTGATTGGCAGAACTTTGTTGCTGCTCGGCTCGTCCAGACGATCCAGACGCGCGCGCACGGAACCGATAACCACCGGGCTGACGATTTCCAGGTGCGACGGGTTAAACGCCAGCGCCAGGTGAACCAGACCGCCTTCGGTTTCGATATCTGACGAGAAGCCCATGTGGTACTTCACGTCGCCGGTGCCGAGGTGTTCTTTATGTTTGCCTGCGAATTCGTCGAACAGGTCCTGCGGTTTTTTACCCAGCACGTTGACCAGTACGTTCAAACGACCACGGTGTGCCATGCCCAGCACCACTTCACGGGTGCCGCTCTTGCCTGCGTGACGAATCAGCTCTTTCAGCATCGGCACCAGGGCGTCACCGCCTTCCAGCGAGAAGCGTTTTGCGCCCGGGAACTTCGCGCCCAGATAGCGCTCAAGGCCTTCTGCTGCAGTCAGTTCGCTGAGGAAGCGTTTTTTCTCGTCAGCCGAGAAGGTCGCGTGGCCCGCTACGGATTCGATGCGCTGCTGGATCCAGCGCTTCTCTTCGGTAGAGGTAATGTGCATGTATTCCGCGCCGATGGAGCCGCAGTAGGTTTGCTTGAGCGCGTCAATCAGATCGCCCAGCTTCATCGTGTCTTTGCCGATGGCAAAGGAACCTACGTTAAAGCTTTCCTGGAAATCGGCCTCGGTCAGATCGTGATACGCCGGATCGAGATCGGCCACACGGTCTTGTTTCCACAGTCCCAGCGGATCGAGATTCGCATGCTGGTGACCACGGAAGCGATAAGCG
>ERZ835762.941-NODE-941-length-21534-cov-8.874761_pt1 | contig 21534 bp, 17 predicted proteins | sample MGYA00519687_ERZ835762 | MGnify/ENA primary metagenome ERZ835762 (study PRJEB31850, sample SAMEA3708783) | human gut metagenome | biome: human gut; feature: human-associated habitat; material: faeces | place: China | collected 2014 ... | reverse complement strand
CCGCCTTCCTTATGGCCGGACCGCGAATTACGGAAGTATCATTGTCCCTGTCTGGCTTTAGCACCGCCGCCGGTTGCAATCCGGCATTTGCTTCTGCGAAACCGCTATCGCCCCGATGGGCTTCATGGCGTGCAGTCGAAGGCTCGACCAAACAGGAATGTACCTGAAGAATGAGTATTCAGTTTTCAAGGGACATCCGGACTTTCGTCCTTACAAAGTAAGTTTAACAAGAATCCTCCGGTTTCGCGTTGGCCTCGTAGGCGCACTTTGGTTGTCCTTGCAGGACTACATACGGTTTGTTTTGATTTTTTCAGTGTCCTATGCAGTCGGATTGGGGCAAAAAAAATACCTCGTTGGTTTCCCAACGAGGCATCGAAGACGATTCTATCTCATACGACTTCACATCATGCATCCGAAGATTTGTTTTACAAAATTCGCTTGGTTTTTTCCAGAACGCTTAAACTGATCATATGCTCCTTCCGCATGAATAATCAGCATTTCAATTTCTGGAGCAGTAATGACATTTACCACGTCAATTTTCTGCTCATATGCTTTACTCAATCGAAATTCCTCTCTGCGAGAATCCAAAATCCGTATCACAGAAATCTGCTTATCGAATCCTTTCCGTAAGTACTATGCATAAAAGCACAGCCGCAGAGTACATCTGTGGCTGTGTTTTGTGTTCAGTTGCTCACTGTTGCGTGGACTGGATATGGAGAGACAACATATCTCCCGATCTTACATGGGTGATCTTATCTACCATCACTCTGGCAGTTTGCCTTGCAGATATGTCGGCATCCCCACTGCGGTCGTATCCGGCCTGACCTTAAACATGGCTTTTTCAATCTACCTCCCTTATCGGTTTTCCGCGATATATTTCTCCGCCATGTGGACTGCCACCGCGCCGTCCGCCACGGCGGTGGCCACCTGACGGAGGGGCTTCGTCCGCACGTCGCCCACGGCGTAAACGCCGGGAATACTGGTTTCCGTGGTCTCTCCGGCAACGATATAGCCGCCGCCGTCCAGCGCCAGTTGACCCACCGCCAGCGCCGTGGCGGGCTGTCGGCCCACGCTGACAAATACGCCGTCGCAGTCCACCACGCTTTCCTCACCGGTGACGGTGTCCCGCAGGCGTACGCCGGTCAGCCTGTCCCCGGAAAGCAGCGCGGAAACGGTGCTGTTCCAGCGGAATTCCACATTTTCGGCCTGTTCCAGTGGCTCGTGATAGATCTTGGTGGCCCGCAGGGTGTCTCTGCGGTGGACGAGGATCACCTTTTTCGCCACGCGGCTGAGAAGGAGGGCATCTGCCGCGGCGGAATTGCCGCCGCCCACCACGACCACCGTTTTGTCCTTGTAAAACATCCCATCGCAGGCGGCGCAGTAGGCCACGCCCCGGCCCAACAGCTCCGTCTCTCCGGCAACGCCCAGCGTTCTGGGGTCTGCGCCGGTGGCCAGCACCACGGTTTTCCCCCAGAAGATCCCCTCGCTGGTCTCCACGAGCTTGGGAACCGCCGTCAGATCCATGCGGAGAACTTCCGCGTATTCGCTGCGTGCCCCAAAACGCTCCGCCTGCTTTTGCATCTTCTCCGCCAGAGAGAAGCCGTCGATCCCGTTCTCAAAGCCGGGGTAGTTGTCGATCTGCTCGGTCAGGGCCATCTGCCCGCCAGCAGACAGCTTTTCCAGCACAACGGTGTCCAGCCCCGACCGGGCCGCGTACAGGGCGGCGGTGTAGCCGCCCGGGCCGCCGCCCACCACGAGCATATCATAAACATGATTGTTGTTCATATCTGAACCCTCCGTTATTTCGCCAAGGCTTCCTGAATGAAGCGGTCGATCTCTGCCTTTGAGCCGGGCGCGGTGATGGAATCCACGGCCTTTCCGTTCCGGTACAGCACCAGAGTTGGGATGACCTCAATCCCCTCGGCCCCCGCCAGCCGCGGCTCCTCGTCAATATTGATCTTGCTGACAACGAGGCTGTCCGCGTATTCCTCTCCAATCTTCTCATACGCAGGGCCGATCCTCCGGCAATAGCCGCACCAGGGCGCCCAGAAATCCACCAAAACGGGCTTTTCGCCCCGGGTCGCCTGCTCAAACTGCTCCTGATTCATATTCATAGCTGCCATATCTGTCAGCTCCTTTCTTTTGTTTGGGTATTCTCAAGACTCCGTTCTCGCCCCACACCACATCGTGACCTCAACCTGAGATGACGGTACTCTGCCCTTGGGACATAAAGCAGATGAGTAAGACCATCATCTGTACGAGAATAGCTGCGGTTTGTTGCAGCTTATTCCGCGCAGAGCTCCGCCACAAGAGCGTCCATCTGCGCTTCGCTGGTTTGGTTCAGTGCGCCGCGCAGCGATACCTCCGTTTCACACAGTCGGAGTTCCTTCATCTTTTCCAACTCGGCGCGCATCAGCCGCGCGGCAGCAGGGGCCCATGAGCCGTTTTCCATGAGGCCGATCCGGCGGTTTCGGAATCCCTTTGTCTGTAAATGATCCAAAAAGGCCTTCATGGGCGGGAACAGTCCTCCGTCATAAGTGGAGCAGGCCAACACCAGTTTCCCGCAGTAGAACGCACTGGCAACAGCGTAGGAAAGATCTGTCACAGTGAGATCACATATGCTGACCTGCACGCCTTTTTTCTCTAATTTACCCTTGAGGGTCTTCGCCGCATGGGCAGTATTTCCATGGATGGATGCGTGGGCAATCAGTATGCTCTCCGATTCTTCTGGTTCCCATTGTGACCAGAGATCATAGAGCCGCAGACACTCCTCCAGCCCTTCTGTAAGCACGGGACCATGGAGCGGGCAGATCGTTTGGATCTCCAGCGCGGAGGTCTTTTTCAGCAGAGCCTGCACCTGTGCGCCATATTTCCCGATAATATTGTAATAATACCGTCGGGCCTGCGGCACCCAGGGGGCACGGGCAGTCCGTTCCAGTGAGCCAAAGCGTCCGAAGGCATCCGCCGAGAACAGGATTTTTTCCGTTTCCTCATACGCCGTCATCACCTCCGGCCAGTGTACCATCGGTGCCAGCAGGAAGCGCAGCCGGTGTGAGCCCAGAGAGATCGTGCTGCCCTCGCCAACCTCCAGCATACGGTCTTCCGACAATGCACCCGTGCCAAAGAACTGCTTGATCAGGGTAAATGTTTTCGCGTTTCCCACGATCTTCATCTCCGGGTACTCTTGCGCTATCCGCATGAGGCTGCCGGAATGATCCGGCTCCATGTGTGTGACCACAAGATAATCGGGGTTGCGCCCCCCCAACACCTGCGCTACATTGGAAAGCCATTCCTCCGCCGCCCGTGCGTCCACGCTGTCCATCACGGCGATTTTCTCGTCCAGAATGACATAGGAGTTGTAGCTCACTCCCATAGGCTGGACGGGGTACTGGTTTTCAAAGAGTGCCAATGTGTTATCATCCACCCCTACATAGCGGATGGCATCTGTTACCGTTCGGATATCCATATAAAAAATACCTCCTATTCTGATGTCTTTGGTTTTCTTATAAATCGTCTATCAGTGCGGTGCTCTTGGCGTAGGCGGTACTGCGTGCCTCAAAGAAATCGGTCTTGACCATATTGGCGTCAGCGTACTGGCTGACCCATTCCATGCTCTCCGGTTCGCTCTCAAAGCCCGGATACAATGCCGGATAGCCAAGGCTCGTCCAGCGAAGATTGCCGAGATAGCGGATGTAATTGCTGATCATCTGCCGGTTCAACCCCGGGATGTCGTCGCCGATCACATAATGCCCCCATGCGATCTCCTGCTCCACGCCCTCACGCATCATCTCGCGCAGCGCTTGTACGCTCTCGGCGGTGAACAACTCCGGCTGCTCCTTTTGCAGCTCCGTGATGATATTGCGGAACAGCCACAAGTGCGTGTTCTCGTCGCGGTTGATATAGCGGATCTCCTGCGCCGAGCCGGGCATCTTCCCGTTTCGGGAGAGATTGTAGAAGAACATAAAGCCGCTGTAAAAATAGATGCCCTCCAAAATATAGTTCGCCATCATCACGCGCAGCAGCGTGGGAGCGTCCTTCCGCTCCTGAAACTCGTTGTAGCAGTCCCCAATGAAGGTGTTGCGGCGCAGCAGATGCTCGTCCGTTTTCCATTGGTAGAGGATGTCATTGCGCTCCACGGGGGAACAGATGGTGTCGAGCATATAGCTGTAGCTCTGTGAGTGGACACACTCCTGAAACGCCTGAATGGACAGGCAGAGATTGACCTCGTTGGCTGTAATGTAGGCGCCGATATTAGGCAGGTTCGCTGTCTGAATGGAATCCAAAAAGACAAGAAAACTCAGAATTTTATCGTAGGCGCAGCGCTCGGCTGACAGCAGGCGGGGATAGTCCTTCACATCCTGCGAGAGATTGATCTCCTCAGGGATCCAAAAGTTGTTCATGGCCTGCCGGTACCAGTCGCTGACCCAAGCGTACTTCATATTGTTGAAGTCGTTGAGGTTGGTGGTATTGCCGCCGATCATGCGCCGCAGGCGCACATCAGGGTCGCCCTCCGGGTTAAAGAGGGGCTTTTTCTTCAGTTCCATCATGCTATCCTCCTTATGACGAGCAGCTTTCACAGGCCTCGACCTCAAGGGCCTTGCTGCGGACATAATAAATGGTCTTGACGCCGGCCCTCCACGCCTCCAAATACAGTCTGAGCACCTGACGCATGGAATAGTCATTGGTGATATAGAGATTCATGCTCTGCGCCTGGTCAATATGTCTCTGGCGAAGGCCCGCGGCGCGCACCGACCAGCTTTGGTCGATCAGATGCGCCGCCTTATAGTACCACCATGTATCCATAGAAAGCTCCGGAGCAACGCGGGGCAGCATGCTGCCCTTTTTTTCCTCTAAAAAGAATTTCTTCATAATTGGATCGATGCCTGCCGACGTGCCGGAGAGGATGGATGTGCTGGAAGTGGGTGCGACAGCCAGCAGATAGGCGTTGCGCATTCCCTGCACCGCCACCGTTTCCGCAAGCGCCCGCCACTTTTCTGAGGTATAACCTCGCTTTTCAAAATACGCGCCTGTCTGCCAGTCGCTGCCCTCAAAGAGCGCGTAGCGGCCCTTTTCCCGTGCCAGTGCTGTGTCCGCCTTGACGGCGGCGTAGTTGATATGCTCGAACACCGCGTCGGTGAAGGCAAGGTGCTCATCGCTCTCCCAACGGATGCCGCGCTTTGCCAGCATGTGGTGGTAGCCGCTGACGCCCAGGCCGATGCTGCGGTACTTCTGATTGGTAAGCCGCGCGTATTCCAACGGGTAGAAGTTGAGGTCGATCACATTATCCAGTGCGCGGATGGCCGTTTCCACCGTGCGTTCCATATAGGCCTCGTCCTCCACCGGCAGATTACCGAGAGACAGACTCGCCAGGTTGCAGACCACAAACTCACCTGGGCGTGTGGCCGTCACCACCACTGTGTCGCCGTTCTCCGTGTGCACCTCAGTGCTGATATGCTCGATGGGCGCCATGTTCTGCGCGATCTCCGTGCAGAGATTGGAGCAATAGATCATTCCCGTGTGGCCGTTTGGGTTCATACGATTTACGCTGTCGCGGTTGAAGGCGAAGGGCGTGCCGGTCTCCACTGCCGAGCGAAGCACCAGCCGCACGATGTCCTTGACGGTGACGCTGCGCTTTTCGATGCGCGGGTCATTGACGCAGTCCAGATACCGCTTCTCCCATTCTGTACCCCAGTAATCCTCCAGTGCGTAGCCCTTGACCGTGAGGATCTCATGCGGACACATGAGATGCCACGGCGCGTCTATGTTCTCCTCCGCCAGTCGCCAGAAGAGATCCGGATAGCACACGGCGGGAAACACATCATGCGCCTTCATGCGGTCGTCGCCGTTGTTGGTGCGCAGTTGAAGGAATTCAGGCAGATCCCGGTGCCATGCGTCTAAGTAAACCGCCGCAGCGCCCTGCCGCATCCCCAACTGATCCACCGCCACGGCGGTGTCGTTGACCAACCGGATCCAGCGGATAACACCGCCCGCCGCCCCTTGAAAGCCGCGGATGGCGCTGCCTGCAGCGCGCACCTTACCGAAGTACATCCCCATTCCACCGCCAAATTTAGAGACCTTTGCGAAGTTGTCCAGCGAGCGGTAGATGCCGTCCAGACTGTCCGGCACAGTGTCCACAAAGCAGCTTGAAAGCTGATGGTAGGGCTTTCGTGCGTTGGACATGGTAGGTGTCGCCATCGTGACCTCCATACGGCTGAGCATATCGTAAAAGCGTTTTACCCACCCCATGCGGTCAGAGCCTTCGTTCATAGCAAGATGCAGCGCGATACCCAAAAACATCTCCTGCGGTGTTTCCAGCGGCACGCGGCTGCGTGACTGGATCACATAGCGTTTGAGCAGCAGGTCAAGGCCGGAGTAGGTGAACAGCTCGTCCCGTTCCGGGCAGAGAAAGTCCTCCGCCATAGCGATCTCCTCGTGGGTATAATGGGCAAGAATATAGTCACCGTAGAGTCCCTTATCCGTCAGATAGCGAAGCCTGCCATAGAGGTCGCCGACGCCGCGCCCCTCCCATTCCTGTGCGTTGCGACAGCGAAAGGAGTGGTTCAGAAGCCGCGCCGCGATGAACTCCCACTTGGGTGCCTCTGCCGTAGTCAGCTCTACCGCTGCCTTGGTCAGTGCCTCAGCCCTCTCATCCTCCGTCATGCCCGGGCGACAGAAGCTCTCAAACTTCATTTGAAGCGCCGCGAGGGAGTAGATTTCCTCGGTAAAATCCATCTGGATACGGCGCAGCACCTCGTCAAGCGAGTTATCCCCCACCGTCTGCGCGATGGTATGCCGGACGCGGCGCAGCGCAGACCGCTTTTCGCGATAGAGGATGTACGCCTTGGCCACCTCATAGTGTCCGCGCTCCATGAGCGTCCGCTCCACCTCGTCCTGCACACGTTCCACGGTGAGCGGTACTGTGACGGAGAGATTGTCGAGAACGGCAGTGAGGATCTCCTCCAGCTCTCCGCCCCCAATCTCCCTTCCCTGTCCATCAAACGCTTTTTTCATAGCGTTGAAAATTTTCTCCTGTTGAAAAGGAACAGACTTCCCGTTTCGTTTTCTGATCTCCATTTCGATCCTCTCATCTTCTCCGGTCACTTCTCATGTCCTTTTGGGCAAAGAGCGGGCAAGCGCAGTATCACGCTTGCCCGCTCTGTTTTTGAAAGCCGGTTTTTCTGCAGCCGACACGGCGGGGCTGTTTGTTGTCTGTTGTCTTGGTTTTGGCTTTCCTGCCAGTTACTTCATAGATTCCAGAATGGCGTCCGCCAGCGCTTCCAGCTCGGTGCGCTTGTCCGCGCCCATGGACGATGCGAGGCTGAGCCGCTCGTTGAGCACCGTCATGTTTTTAAGCTCGTCGTTGACGAATTTCTGCATGAGGTCGCCGGACTTCACCGCCCACGAGCCGTTTTCAATGATGGCAAAGGTGCGGTTTTGCAGATTCAGCGCCTTCATGTCCATGAGGAAGTCGTGCATGGCGGGGTAGATGCCGAGGTTGTAGGTCACGGAGGCCAGAACGATGTGACTGTACTTGAAGGCCTCGGAGATCAGCTGGGAGACATGGGTGGAGGACACATCGTACATCGCCACCTTGCTCATGCCCTTGTCGCAGAGCGACGCCGCCAGAGCCTGCGCCGCGTTCTCCGTGTTGCCGTACATGGAGGCGTAGACGATGAGCACGCCCTGGGTTTCAGGGGCATAGCGGCTCCAGGTGTCGTACTTTTCGATGAACCAGCCCAGATCCTTGCGCCACACGGGGCCGTGGAGCGGGCAGATATACTTGATCTGATCCAAAACGCCGCCGGCCTTTTTCAGCAGGAGCTGGATGTGGGGACCGTACTTGCCCACGATGTTAGTGAGGTAGCGGCGGGCGTCGTCCAGCCAGTCCCGCTCGAAGTCCACCTCATCGGCAAACAGCTTGCCGTCCAGCGCGCCGAAGGTGCCGAAAGCGTCGGCGGAAAAGAGGACGCCGTCGGTAACGTCGAGGGTCACCATGGCCTCCGGCCAGTGGACCATAGGCGCACCCACAAAGGTGACGGTGTGCTTACCGAAGGAGAAGGTATCGCCCTCCTTCACCTCGATGCACTCATGCCCGTCCACATGGAAGCCGAACTGACGCATGAGCATGAAGGCCTTCTCGTTGGAGATCAGCTTCACCTTGGGATGGCGCAGCAGGATCTCCTCGATGCAGGCGGCGTGATCCGGCTCCAGATGGTTGACCAGCAGGTAGTCCAGCTCGCGGCCGTTCAGCACATATTCTAAATTTTCCAAAAGCTGGCGGCAGGCAGACCAGTCCACCGTGTCAAAAAGCACCGTCTTTTCGTCCAACAGGCAGTAAGCGTTGTAGCTTACGCCCCGGGGAATGGGAAAGCAGTTTTCAAACAAGGCCAGGCGATGGTCGTTGGCGCCTACCCAATAGAGATCATTTGTTACTTTACGCACGCAATACATCTTATCTTACCTCCTTCACGGCTCAAGCCTTTATAAATTGATCCTTCGCCTCCGCGCACTCGGGGCACACCCACTCGGCGGGAAGCTGCTCAAAGAGCGTACCGGGCGCGATTTCGCTGTCCTCGTCGCCCAGCTCCGGCACATACTCGTAACCGCAGCCGCCGCAGACATAGCGGTCGCCGATGGGGGTGGGCTTCGGCGGCGTGGGCCGCTTCATCTTCACCATGGGCGGCGCGGGCTGCTTCTCTCCGCTGTCCAGCGCGGCGGCCAGCAGAGGCAGGATCTCCGCCACATCGCCCACGATGCCGTAGTCGCAGTTCTTAAAAATGGGGGCGTTGCCGTTTTTATTGATGGCCACGATGGTGGAGGCGTCCTTGATACCCTTGAGGTGCTGGGTCGCGCCGGAGATGCCGCAGGCAATGTAGAGGTTACCGGTGAACTTCTGACCGGACATACCCACATAGCGGCTCAGGGGCAGATACTTGAGGGTCTCCGCCACGGGGCGGGAGGAACCGATGGCCGCGCCGGCGGCCTTGGCCAGCGTCTCTACCAGCTTCATGTTCTTTTTCTCTCCGATGCCCTTGCCCGCGGAGACCACGCGCTCCGCCTGCGGAATCGGCGTATCCATGGGGATGCCCACGGAGAAGTCGTGGCCGTCCTTTTTCAGCGCCGCCACAAGGTCGGCCACCTGCTGGGCGGCATCCCCCTCCCGGAAGATGGTCATTTTGCGGATACCGGTGATGGGCGCGGGCTTCTTGGCTGCCGAGCGTCTCTCGCCGCCGGAGCTCTTGCCCAGCCTGCCCACCAGATGGGAGGCGATGACCACCCGCTGGATCTCGTTGGTGCCCTCGTAGATGGTGGTAATCTTGGCGTCACGGTAGGCCCGCTCTACCTCCATGCCCTTGAGGAAGCCGCTGCCGCCGTGGATCTGCAAGGCGTCGTTGGTGACCTCCAGCGCGATGTCCGAGGCGTACATCTTCGCCATGGCAGACTCCATGCCGTAGGGCGCGTGCTGCTCCTTCAGCTCCGCCGCGGAGTAGATAAGGAACCGGGCGCAGCGCAGCTTGGTGGCCATATCCGCCAGCTTGAAGGCGATGCTCTGCTGGGCCGCGATAGGCTTACCGAACTGGATGCGCTCCTTGGAATAGCTCAAGGCCTGTTCAAACGCGCCCTGAGCGATGCCCAGCGCCTGGGCGGCGATGCCAATGCGTCCGCCGTCCAGCGTGGACATGGCGATCTTAAAGCCGTCCCCCTCCTTGCCCAGCAGATTTTCCTTGGGGACCTTTACATCGTTGAAGATCAGCTCCGCCGTGGAGGAGGAGCGAATACCCATCTTGTCATAGTGATCGCCGAACTCAAAGCCCTTCCAGCCCTTCTCCACGATGAAGGCGGAGATGCCCCGGGTGCCGATGTCCGGAGTGGTGACGGCGAAAACCACATAGGTGTCCGCCTTGGGAGCGTTGGTGATGAAGATCTTGCCGCCGTTAAGGAGGTAGTAATCCCCCTTGTCCAGCGCGGTGGTCTCCGTGCCGCCGGCATCGGAGCCGGCGTTGGGCTCCGTCAGGCCGAAGGCGCCGATTTTCTCGCCCTTGGCCAGCGGGATCAGATATTTCTTCTTCTGCTCCTCGGTGCCGTAGGCGAAAATGGGCCACGAGCCGAGGGAGACATGGGCGGAAAGGATCACGCCCGCGCCGCCGTCCACACGGGCCAGCTCCTCCACCGCGATGGCGTAACTCAGGGCGTCAAGACCGGCGCCGCCGTACTCCTTGGGGTAAGGAATGCCCATCCAGCCCAGCTTACCCAGCTTCTTGACAGCCTCCTCGGGAAACTCATTGTTCTGGTCCATCAGAAATGCGAGGGGCTTGATCTCCTCCTCCGCAAAGCTCCGGATCTTCGCGCGCAGCTCTTCGTGCGCCGCCGTGGTTTGAAATAGCATACAGGTTACCTCCTCTTAAAATTTTACAGCTCGCTTATTTCTTAGGGAGCGGATCTTCCGGTCAGCAGCCTGCGCAGGCTCACGGCGCGGAACGCCTCGTCCTGCTTTTGCTGCAAGACCGCCATTTGACAGTGGATGGCGCACCTCCCGTGCTCGTCCTGCCAGTGGCATACATATCCCGGCTCCATGCAGGTGCATAGGACGCCCCGCTCCCCCATGACCTCCATGAGATCGTAGAGGGAGGTCGCATCCAGATCGCCGGACAGTTCGCAGCCCCCAAGGGCGCCGCGCCTTACCCGCACCAAATTACCGGCAGAGAGCTTGCGCAGGATTTGATAGGCAAACTGATTGGGGATCAGCTCCGTTTCCGACATCTCGGCCACCGAATGCTTCTCCCCGTCCAGCAGCACCCGCAAAATGCGCAGTGCGTAGTCCGTCTCTTTGGTGATGATCATGCTCCACATCCTCTTTTCGCTTGCTTGTTAATGCCATCATATCAATCTTGATAAATTTTGTCAAGATAATTTCCAAAAAAATATATCGTTTTAACACAGACCGCTCCAGCCCGGGTCAGCTTCGCTTTCCATTCAGCGAAAAGCCATGTTCCTTACAATATAGGAGCCGAAAAAGCTGTGCCGTGGCAGTCCGCCGAAAGCAGAAAAGACTATGCCTGAAAACCAGAAAGCGGAGAAATTGGTTGGGGCTCGCAGGGGTCGCCCACCCAAGGCGGATAAGGCGGTCCCTGGCAAGTCCAAGGCAAGCACCAAAGTGCGTGCTTTTCATTTTATATTCGACACATTATGTTATGATATGCAATAAATGTTCCATCTTACCGTCCCATTCTCTGCTGGAATCGGCGCACTCTTTCAGTTCAGTTTCGACTTCAGCATTTATCGGCAGGTTTTTCTTATAGCGGATGGTATGCTCAAGGCTTGCCCAGAAGTCCATAGCGATTGTACGGAGTTGTATCTCCACCGGCACATGGATCACTTTTTCCGCAAAGAATACCGGCAGCCGGATCGTCAGGTGCAGACTGCGATAGCTATTTGGCTTAGGGTGTGAAATATAATCTTTCTCTGTGATGATTTCAATGTCAGACTGTTTTTTTTAGCACTTTGCCAAAAAGAACACATCCTCCTCGAAAGAGCAGATCACCCGCACACCGGCAATATCCATGATATTTGTCTGCATGGTCGGAAAATCCAGAGGAAGTCCGCGTTTCTGCATCTTATTCATAATGCTGGACGGCGACTTCAAGCGGCTTTTTATACTTTCTATCGGATTGCGATCATGCTGCAATGAAAACTCTTCGTTTAGAATTTCCAACCTGCTTTCCAGTGCTTTCAGCGCACATCGGTATTGCAGCATGACTTCCTGATACCTGCGATTTTCGCTTAAAAGGCGCTGGCACTGCAAATCATCTAAGCCTTTATCTGCCGCAACCGTCAAGCCAAATAAATTCTCACTCATAGCTTCTCCATTCCGCAGGGATAGGCGCTCCGCGCTGTCTGCCGCTCTTGTGTTACGACCTGATAAAAACTGTATCCGCCGGAGAGATGGGAACAGGTGAAACCGTACTGCGTCAAAAGTCGGCAGGCCAGATAACTGCGAAGCCCTGTCTGGCAATTCACATAAACAGGCTTACCCCGGTCTAACTCGTCCAAATGCTCCCGCAGATCGTCCAGTGGAATATTGCGGAATCCATTCAAGTGCCCACGCCGATATTCGCCTTCTGTACGGACATCCAGCAGTGTCGCATTGCCATCGCAAGGCAAGTCCTCAACCTCATTCCAATGGAACTGCCGTACCTTCCCGCTCTCCAAATCCTCGATCATAAAACCGGCCATATTGACCGGGTCTTTGGCAGAGGAATAGGGCGGCGCATAGGAAAGGTCAAGCTCCGTCAGTTCCAAGGCTGTCATTTTTGCGCGAATGGCCGTTGCCAGTACATCAATGCGCTTGTCCACGCCCTCGCCGCCAACGATCTGCGCACCCAGCAGCCGCAGGCTTTCTTTTTCATACATCACCTTCATTGCCATAGACTGTGCGCCGGGATAATAGGTAGCGTGGGATGCTGGGAAAAGTACGACTCTGTCGTAAGCAATCCCTGCTGCCTGCGCCGCCTTCTCATTGATCCCCGTGGAGGCCGCGGTCAAGCCAAACAATTTCAGAACAGACGAACCCTGAGAGCCGTGAAAGTGGCTGTTCCCGCCGCAGATATTGTCGGCGGCAATGCGGCCCTGCTTGTTGGCGGGGCCCGCCAGCGAGATCAGCGCCTTCTGGCCGGTCACGAAATGGGTGACCTCCACGGCGTCCCCCACGGCGTAGATGTCCGGCACGGAGGTCTCCATCCGCTCGTTCACAACGATGCTACCCCGGATGCCCAGCTCAAGTCCGGCCTCTTTTGCCAGATGGGTGTCCGGCGTGACGCCGATGGCCAGCAGCACCATGTCGGAGCGCAGCGGCTCACTTTCCTCCAGCAGCGTCAGCACGGAATCTCCGTCCTGTCGGAATCCGGTGACGGTTTCATCCAACCGCAGAGCCACGCCGTGTCTGCGCATTTCCGAATGGACAAAGCTGGCCATATCCGCATCCAGCGGCGCTAATAGCTGCTTCAGACGCTGGACGATGGTAACCGAAACGCCCATCTCCACAAGGTTTTCCGCCATTTCCAGACCGATAAAGCCGCCGCCAGCCAAAACAGCGGTTTTCGGCTTCTGATCCTCTACAAAGCGTCGAATGCGGAGGGTGTCTTCCACGGTGCGCAGGGTAAAGACCCGCTCGCTGTCCACGCCGGAAAGCGCAGGAATCGTCGGCTTTGCGCCGGGGGCAAGAAGCAGTTTGTCATAGGTTTCCGTGTAGACCTTCCCGCTGTCCAATGCGTGGACGGTGACGTTTTTCTCTGCGGGATTGATCGCAGTTACTTCCTGCCGTACTCTCACATCAATGCGAAAGCGATCCCAAAAGCTCTCCGGAGTTTGCAGCGTCAATTCTTCCTGCTCCTTGATCACACCGCCCACATAATACGGCAGACCGCAGTTGGCATAGGACACATAGCCGCTACGCTCGATCATGATGATCTGCGCGTGTTCATCCAAACGGCGGATGCGGGCAACGGCAGACGCGCCGCCAGCCACACCGCCTACGATCACAACTTTCATCTTGCGCCCTCCACCATGGCGGTGATCTCCGCCTTGGACCGGTAGCCCACGGATTTGGCAACGGCCTTTCCATCCTTGAATACGACAAGCATCGGGATACTGGATACCTGAAAACGCATCGCCAGTTCCATTTGCTCGTCCACATTGATCCTGCCCACCTTGAGGGTGCCGGCGTTTTTCTCCGTGCGCTCCACGCGGCAGGGGCAGTACCCGCTGGTGCGCTTGAGACCCTCACGGATGGTGTCCACGACCTCCTGATCGGAATTGAGCTTGATTTTCATATCGGTTCCCTCTTTCCTTTGTTCTTTGTGATGGCCCTATCATAGCAAACTCCGCCCTGCCTTTCTGTAACAAGGTCACATTACAAAAATTTTCGCGGCAACAGAAAAAGCTGTGAAGCGGCAGTTCACGTACCGCTTCACAGCTTTCGCCTATCTCGTTATTCAGGCAAAGCAGGCGTTCACCTGTTCGACGATCGCCCGATCCAACCAGCCCTTTTCAGCCATATCCAGAAGAATAGAGCAGGCTTTTTCGTGAGACATTCCAGCTTTGTAAGGACGATTTTCGGTCAGGGCCTGATAAATATCCACGCAAGCCATGATACGCTCCTGCGTATTTAACTCGGACTCGTTTTTTCCGAAGGGATACCCCGTTCCATCCAGATGCTCGTGATGAAACGCGGCCCAATCGCGCAGCTCCGCAAAGTCCTGGACTTCCGATAGGACGTAATATGTATAGGCAGCGTGATGCTTCATTTCCGCATATTCGCTGTCGGTCAGGCGTCCCGGCTTTTCCAGTATTTCATTGCCTATCGCTACCTTTCCGATGTCATGGAGTGCGCCGGCAAGATACATTTTCTGGGCGGTGTCCTCGTCAAATCCCATAAACCGGGCCAGACATTCCGCATCGTCGGCCACACCCAGAGAATGTGTACTGGTAAAGGGCGATTTGTAGTCTACAATTTTCGCGAAGAATTTTGCCAGAGCTTTTACCTGCGCAAAATCAAGCTGCTGCTTGGTACGCGGCACTTTGCTCCACAGGCGCTCCTCCAGCCCCCTGCCGCCAAGAGAGCAAAAATGCTGTTCTGAAAAAGTGCGAAGAAACGCGTCCGCGCATTCCTCATCCACGATCCTGCCGCGTACCCGAGTAAGGAACGCGTTCGCACGCTCCCACACATCCGGCGTAAAGACATCGGCGCGGCAGAAAGCATCCAGCAGATCGCACAGACGGATAATACGGGCGCCCAGCGGGATCTCCTGCCATGTTTTTCCGAAGGAGCCGCTGCCATCCGCGTTTTCGTGGTGGTAAAGGATGATATTTTCTACATTTGTATGAAACGGAAGCGCGGATATGTTCTCCTCGCCCATAACGCAGTGAGCGCCGAGATGCGGCAGCTCCGGCAAACATTCCGCGGCAGAGCTGTCACCACGAAATTCTTCGTGCAGATACTGCGTCAGAGCATTGTCGTGCAATAGGGCACAGACGGCAAGATCCTGCAGTGCTTCGCCGGAAACGCCAAACTGTTCGGCCGTACACACACTCATATACGCCACACGCTTGGCGTGGAACGTTGTCACATGAACCAGTTCCGCCTCCACGCAATCCAGAGCATAGGAGCAGGCACCAAGCAAGCCTAATACATCAAGTTCCATGTGCGGAGCGGTCACGCTTTCCAAAGGCTGTGGAGGTTGCAGTAGGCGTAGACCGCTTCGACCTCGTCGCCCTCGCAGAGAGCAAAGCAGACCTCGGGTTTCTCGCCAGGATGCAGTTCCTTGCGCTGGTTGCCCTGCTTGGTGTGGAGGGACACCCACTCAATGTAGTGCTCCGGCAGCATGGGATGCTCCACGGAGCCGACCTTGACATGGACGATGCCGTTTTCCACTGTCCAGACAGGGACGTGCTTCTCCACGGCGGCGTCGGTGGTGCCGGGAACGATCTCGCTCATCGGCTCACCGCAACAGATGACGGGAACGCCCGTGTCCTTGACCTTGGCAATGATGTTACCGCAATGCTTGCAAATATAAAACTTCTGCTCCATGATGATTCTCCTTTTCTTTCTTTAATAATTTTCCGCGTGGATCTCAAAATAGCTTTGGGGATGATTGCAGGCAGGGCAGACCTCCGGGGCCTTCTCGCCCACAACGATGTGACCGCAGTTGCGGCACTCCCACACCTTGACCTCGCTTTTGGCGAAGACCTGCGCCGTCTCTACATTGCACAGCAGGGCACGGTAGCGCTCCTCATGGTGCTTTTCAATGGCGGCGACCAGACGGAAGCGCTGGGCAAGTTCGTGGAAGCCCTCCTCGTCAGCAGTCTTGGCAAAGCCGTCGTACATATCCGTCCACTCGTAGTTCTCACCCTCAGCGGCGGCGAGAAGATTTTCGGCAGTGTCGCCGATGCCGTTCAGTTCTTTGAACCACAGCTTAGCATGTTCCTTCTCGTTGTCAGCGGTTTTGAGGAACAACGCCGCGATCTGCTCGTAGCCTTCCTTCTTGGCCTTGGATGCAAAATAGGTGTACTTGTTGCGTGCCTCGGACTCACCGGCAAAGGCGGCCATCAGATTTTTTTCGGTTTGAGTACCTGCGTATTTCGTTTCTTTCATGGTCGATGCTCCTTCCAGCTTCTTCTGCTCATATTATAACACGGATTCGTGTTATAAACAATATTTTCATTTTAAGTGATTCAATCCGTCTATATCCCGCAGCGTGATTGCGCCTCGTCTTAGCTCCACAAGCCCGTCCTCCGAGAAGCTCTTGAGCATCCGCGCCACCGCCTCCCGCGCCGAGCTGATGTGCTGGGCAATCTGCTCATGGGTCATGCGTATGGTATCGGAGCCGGTACGCTCCGCTTCGGCCAGGAGAAAATCTGCCAGCCGCCGATCCAAACCCTTGAACATGATCTGCTGCATCGCCCACATCACATCAGAAAATCGTTTCGTTGCCAGTTCATAGAGGAAGCAACGGACATGAAGATTTTGCTCCTTGAGCACAGCGATGACATTTGCAGGGATAATCAGAACCTCCGTATCCATTCCCGCGGTCATTTGCGTATCAAAGGTGATCTGACTGATCACACAAGAGGCAGAAAGCACGCATAGTTCGCCCGGATACAGGCGGAACAGCGTTACCTCCCGCCCCTCCTCGGAGAGAAGATAGGTGCGGATCTCGCCGGAAAGGACAAACAGCATTCCGAGACATTCATTGTCGCTGCTGTGAACGAACGCGCCCTTTTCATAATGACGGACAAAGGCGCTTCGGCGTAGCGTTTCCATTTCGTGTTCGGTCAAGGATGACCAGAACGGAAGTTGTGTCAGTGTGCGTTCCATATCAATGGCAGCTATGCTTGCCGCAGCCGTGGTCACCGCAGGTGTGCCCATCCTCGCCGTGCTCGTGGTCATGGTGATCACAGTGAACATTGGGGTCGTAGCCCAGATTTCCGCTGAGCAATGCGCTCACCGCCGCGTCAACGTCCCCGCTGACACCGCCGTAGAGCTTGATGCCCGCTTCGGCCAGAGCCGCCTGCGCACCGCCGCCGATGCCTCCGAAAATCAAAGTGTCCACGCCGTTCTGCATCAGGAATCCTGCCAGTGCGCCGTGACCGCTGCCGTTGGTATCAACGACTTCCGCATGGACGATTTTGCCGTCCACAGATTCATAAAGCTTGAACTGCTCGGTGTGACCGAAATGCTGAAAGATTTGACCGTTTTCATAGGTAACTGCAATTTTCATAATGGAATCTCCTTTGCAAGTTTTGCCTGATTTTTCCATGTTGGCTCTCTGCATCCGGCAGCAACAGCCGCAGTGAGCTGCCTCCTGTCCTCCGCAGATGCGGTAGTTTCCCCCGGTGATGTGCAGCGGTTTCCCGTGGACAAGATACGCTGCGATCTTGCTCCGTGCGCTTTCGTAAATCTCCTGCACGGTAGAGCGGGAAATGTCCATTTGAGCGGCACACTGCTCGTGGGTTTGCTGCTCCAAGTCAACCAGCCGAATGACCTCGTATTCGTCCAGCGTCAGCAGGATCGGCTCGGTATTCTCGCACCCGTTAGGACAGAATGTATCGACCTGTGGTACGCCACAAATTCGACGGCACCGTGGCGGTCTTGGCATGGGAGCTTTCCTCCCTTTGTATTCGGTATATTCCGATTATAGCACTTTGAGCAGAAAAAAGCAATTTTTCAAAAGCTGCTACATTTTCCGTCCTCATATGTGTGCCGGCTGATATTCGGTGTCGAAGACTACGTGTGAGCCATGTTCGTATTGTCAGATTATCTACATTTGACAGAACTCCGCAGGGTATGATGAATTTGCTTGGATTCATTCTGAGTTTAGTTTACATGCAAGCCGTTCACGGGTGGTTGTCCGCCTATGAACGGCTTGTAAATTCTCAATTTTTTTCCTTACTTGACACAAGAAGATCTCAGTCGCCTCGTTAGAGATTACATCGAAGCGGGCAAGTAGTATCTCTATTTTGTCATTTCCAAACGCAGAGCACGATTAGATTTTCTTCGCAATCGTAGACAGCTCCGAAATAATGCTCAGAAGATCATTTTTGACTTCCTCTTTACTTGGCTCACTGCCCATCAGAAGATAATCCGTGCTGACATGGAGGATGCAGGACAGTTCGATCAGCAAGTCAATGGAGCAGTTGCGCTCTCCGTTCTCCATGCGGCTGACATGCTGCTTGCTTGCCAGTCCCAGACGAACCGCCAGTTCCTCCTGCGTAATGCCACGGGAAGTGCGAACATCGTGAAGTCTCTTACCAAACTCTTTTGCGTCAAAATACATACGTTTCTCCTTCCGCACAGCCGGTACAGAACCGGATCGACGGAAGGTCAAAAAAAGAGCCGCATGACGGTAAAGAAAAAATCCTGTGCCGATAAAACAGAACATGGGTATCCCATAATTCTGTCTCATGCGGCATTCGGAAGACTTCGCCTGTCAGCGGCTCCACAGCACAGCTATGACTTATAAAATTGTATTAATAGATAGCGATAGGTAATCCTTTGATATAATCTCCGGATTTTCCCCCGCTCCACACCGTGCATGCAGCTTTCACCGCACATGGCGTTCCATCGAATTCAACAGCCAGGTTTTTTCATATACGATTTACACACTTCGTAACAGCATATTTATCAAAGAATGATTACAGGCATTTCTGCCATAGTTCGAAGTTTGTTAAGCTTTGCAAGTTTAGAATCATCTAATTGCAGTGGGTTCAGATATTCTCTGATAGTGATTTCAGACGATGCATGGATAATCACATGGATGGCTTTTGAGACTAAAATCAGATTTTCGTATGCATCTGTACCACCTTTGCTTAATGGCATTTTATGATGACAGTGAATGTCGTGTACTTCCATAGGAAGTCCTGTAACTGCACATTTTCCATATTGAGCCGCAAATAGTGATATTCTGTTGTCTGCATATTCGATTGACCTGCCCTTGACAGGATTACGCATCAGCCATAACATTGCGTCGGTATTAATAGTTAGATTCTTATGAATCAGCTCTCGTCCCTTGACAGTGTACTTATTGATGTTTTTCCTTTTATTTTGGGCATTTTTCTGCGGAACGGCTCCCACTGGAACAATGGGACGTTCGTGCAGAAATCTCAATTGCCTGCTTTTACCATACTTGTCTTTGATAAAACCATTTTTCAGAGAACCCTTACGGGACACATCGCCTTTCAGCCGATTTCTAAGCTGTTTATTGATACTGAAGGCAAGCTTTCCAAAGTCCGCTGTTGTTTCTGTTGCTATACAGTAGTATTCATGCAGTCCTGCGACTACAGAATTATATTTCTGTAACTGTATAAACTGAGCTGTGTCATCTGGCGAATGAGCCAAAGTTTTTACTTCCTTGGTCAGCTTTTCATGAGCCTTTTTGTATGCCTTGTCACACATATGTGACCTGACGACATATTTCTTCCCCTTTTTCCGCACTTTCAGTTTGAATCCGAGAAAATCAGAATACTGTCTTTTTAGATTGACAACCTTAGATTTGTCTGGGCTTATATCAAGACCCAGGCGGTCTTTTAACCACATTTCTGTGGCTTTATACGCTCTGACGGCTTCTGCGTGTGTAGGGCAGAAGATTTTGAAATCATCGGCATATCGCACCGCATGCACTTCTTTCAGTCTGCTTCTGCGCAAAGCCCTGTAAGCATGGCTTTTGATAACTGTTCCCTGCTTATTGCTTCTTGTTGTAAAATCTGTTTTCGTTGGCATTTCTTCCCATTGGGAAGTAATCCACCAATCCAACTCGTTCAAAACAATGTTTGCAAGCAATGGCGACAGGATACCGCCTTGTGGAGTTCCCTTGATGGGGAAAGTTTTATCTCCATTTGGCAGAATAACAGATGCTTTCAGCATTTCCTTAATGATGCATAACAGCTTCTTATCTCTTATTCCCAATGCCCATATCTGCCTTATCAGTTTAGTATGATTGATGTTATCGAAAAATCCTTTAATATCAAGGTCTACTACGTGATACATATGCTGTACCTGTATCAATCGCATACACTGAGCGATGGCATGTTCAGCGGATCTATTCGGACGGAATCCATAAGAATTATCGCTGAATTTTGCCTCGCATATCGGCTCCATGACTTGTAAGATACATTGCTGTACCACTCGGTCAACGATAGTTGGAATTCCCAGAGGTCTGGTCTTTCCATTGGGCTTTGGTATCTCCACACGCTTTACTGGGCGTGGGTGATAGCAGCTGAATTGCTTTCTTATGAGACGGACATATTCTTCCTCGTTTAATTTGGCAAGGTCATTAATTGTCCTTTTGTCCACACCTGCGGTATCACTTCCTGTATTCGTCTTTATCGTTCTGTATGCCAGCTTGATATTCTCTTCGCTCTCGATGATTTCCATGAGATGATTAAATATCTTGTCTTTCTTACTGTCTGCATACAATTCGTCAAAAGTACTTATCATGTCATAATACTCAGAATTGCGAATTTTTCTCTGTTTAGATTTCTGTTCTTGCTGTTTCGAAGTCAACACAGGCATCCTCTCCCTTCGGTTTGGATTTTCTTTGTCATACTCGAAGCTGCGTTTATCGTATATTCATTTTTTTCCGTTGAATTCGACTTGGGGCTATCCCTCCACGATGTTTAGCATCACTTCACAGGTACTGTGCCCCTACTCTCACTGGGATTAAGTACGGTTGTACCGGTTTTGCCCGGCTTTCCCGTCCAACGACCTGCAACGGCTTTTTTCATACGTTCCCAGCTTTCCACGTTCCGATATTCCTATCATTGATTACCTTTAGGTCCTTCCTCTAAGCCTGTGTCCAATCATGCATAATCATATCGCCTGTAACGATATATGGATGTTCATAACAACCATTCTTACTAATCCACGGACACGCCCATACAAGGGCTACTGCCTTTCGACAGTATCAACGTTTAGACTCGTACATTCGGAAGTTTGTCAGTACTTTCGTACATTCTGACCATGGGTAACCGACACCCGGCATATAGGTAGCACCATCCACCGCTGGATAGCTTTCGTATATGGAAGTTAGCCATATTTACGACTACTCTCTGCCGACTTTACCGAGCTTCTGACACTTTGGCGGTTGCACGCTGATGCCAGTCGGAGTATCAGTGTGAGCGCTTCGGGGCGTTACTCCCTCATTTCACTCATCGGAATATCAGTTCTCCAAAGTTTCAGGCTTGAAAGCCCTTCGACTTTGTGCGTAAGCTTTTCACTTACGAACGTGTCGCACGGTTGTCGTTGCCATAGCCTTCCAGCAGGTTGATAGCTCCCCATATGCCGAGCCCCAGTGCGATGATGAGAGTCTGAAGAACGGTTACTGCGCTGTTGAAAAATGCCATAAATGTGTACCTCCTTGTACGCTGCGCCCTTATGGGCTGATGAATAGTAAATGTCCCTCTGCATGTGCACCTGCAAAAGGACAAAAAAATAGCCAGGTCTCCAATTTCCATCAGAAACCTGGCTATGTAAAAAGGGCG
>ERZ835762.937-NODE-937-length-21774-cov-3.219531_pt1 | contig 21774 bp, 17 predicted proteins | sample MGYA00519687_ERZ835762 | MGnify/ENA primary metagenome ERZ835762 (study PRJEB31850, sample SAMEA3708783) | human gut metagenome | biome: human gut; feature: human-associated habitat; material: faeces | place: China | collected 2014 ... | reverse complement strand
CCGCCGGTTTTCCGCTCATCTGCTCATCCTTGTTTTATCGGGTTATTTGTCTGCTGACAGGCGAAACCCTACAGATTTATAAGAAAGCCTTAAGTGAGATATCTGTCAGATAAGAACAATTAGGAAAATATTTATATATATTTCATGAATATATGTTTCGATTGGTATAACGATGTCTAAATATTCCTCTGAACATCTTCCTGATACAAAAAACCGCCAGCGTTTCCGCTGGCGGTTTTCAATGTATTCAAAACTCAGCAATCAATAAAAATCACCAGTTGCCTTTTCGGCCTGATCCATCCACACCGGTTTATCGCTGGTTTTCGACCAGACGCGATGCAGGTAGCTGTAAAAGCGGGCGCGGTCTTTCCAGAAAAGCATGAAAGGCAGCGCCAGAACGCCCGCTGCAACCGCATAAATACGGCGTAAAAAGATAAGCCATGCAGGATATTCTCTGTAGAGTTCCATACTTTTCTCCCCCTTTTGTATCTACCCGGTGAATGGCACCGGAAAAATGAATTTGTTTATCTGATGAAAATAGTACCGCCTTTTGTGTAATTTTACTACTCATCCGACCACTTATTTTTGCTTATTGATGGTTTATTTACATTCATCCTGTAATTAAGTTACACAAAAGTTAAATTAATACTAAACATTAGTTAAATCATGGCTTTTGCCATTTTTATACTTTTTTTACACCCCGCCCGCAGATTTTTGCGAAATCTTTGCAGCCAGAATTCTACCCTTCCGGTATCACTTTTAGGCCACTGGAGGTGCACTGTGAGTGCAGGCGTGATAACCGGCGTATTGCTGGTGTTTTTATTACTGGGTTATCTGGTTTATGCCCTGATCAATGCGGAGGCGTTCTGATGGCTGCGCAAGGGTTCTTACTGATCGCCACGTTTTTACTGGTGTTAATGGTGCTGGCGCGTCCTTTAGGCAGCGGGCTGGCGCGGCTGATTAATGACATTCCTCTTCCCGGTACAACGGGCGTTGAGCGCGTACTTTTTCGCGCACTTGGCGTCTCTGACCGTGAGATGAACTGGAAGCAATATCTTTGTGCCATTCTCGGCCTGAACATGCTGGGGCTGGCGGTGCTGTTTTTTATGTTGCTCGGTCAGCACTATCTGCCGCTTAATCCACAGCAGTTGCCAGGGCTGTCGTGGGATCTGGCGCTGAATACCGCCGTCAGCTTTGTCACCAATACCAACTGGCAATCTTATAGCGGTGAAACCACGTTGAGCTATTTCAGCCAGATGGCGGGCTTAACGGTGCAAAACTTTCTTTCTGCCGCCAGCGGGATTGCGGTGATTTTTGCCCTCATCCGTGCGTTTACCCGCCAGAGCATGAGCACGCTCGGGAATGCCTGGGTCGATCTGCTACGCATCACGTTATGGGTGCTAGTCCCTGTGGCGTTGTTGATTGCACTGTTTTTTATTCAACAAGGTGCGCTGCAAAACTTTCTGCCTTATCAGGCTGTGAATACCGTTGAAGGAGCGCAACAGCTGTTACCCATGGGGCCTGTAGCTTCTCAGGAAGCGATCAAGATGCTCGGTACTAACGGCGGTGGCTTCTTTAATGCCAACTCGTCGCATCCGTTTGAAAACCCAACCGCACTGACCAACTTCGTGCAGATGCTGGCGATCTTCTTGATCCCAACGGCGCTGTGCTTTGCCTTTGGTGAAGTGACGGGCGATCGCCGCCAGGGGCGCATGTTGCTGTGGGCGATGTCAGTGATTTTTGTCATCTGCGTAGGCGTGGTGATGTGGGCAGAAGTTCAGGGTAATCCTCATCTGCTGGCACTGGGCACGGACAGCAGCATCAATATGGAAGGTAAAGAGAGCCGTTTCGGCGTGCTGGTCAGTAGCCTGTTTGCGGTCGTGACGACGGCGGCTTCCTGTGGCGCGGTGATTGCGATGCATGATTCGTTTACCGCTCTCGGTGGCATGGTGCCGATGTGGCTGATGCAAATTGGTGAAGTGGTGTTCGGCGGTGTCGGTTCTGGTCTTTACGGCATGATGCTGTTTGTCCTGCTGGCGGTGTTTATTGCCGGGCTGATGATTGGTCGTACACCGGAATATCTGGGTAAAAAAATCGACGTACGCGAGATGAAACTGACTGCACTGGCAATTCTGGTTACCCCGACGCTGGTGCTGATGGGCGCGGCGTTGGCGATGATGACCGACGCCGGACGTAGCGCCATGCTCAACCCTGGCCCGCATGGTTTTAGCGAAGTGCTGTACGCCGTGTCATCCGCCGCTAACAACAACGGCAGCGCCTTTGCCGGATTAAGCGCCAACTCTCCGTTCTGGAACTGTTTACTGGCGTTCTGCATGTTTGTCGGTCGCTTCGGGGTGATTATCCCGGTGATGGCAATTGCCGGTTCGCTGGTGAGTAAAAAGAGCCAAGCCGCCAGCTCCGGCACGCTGCCAACGCACGGCCCGCTGTTTGTTGGCCTGTTAATCGGCACCGTGTTGCTGGTTGGCGCACTGACCTTTATCCCTGCCCTGGCGCTTGGTCCGGTGGCGGAATATCTCTCCTGATGATATTGAGTGAGCACTGAATATGAGTCGTAAACAACTGGCGCTATTCGAACCAACACTTGTCGTTCAGGCGCTGAAAGAAGCGGTGAAAAAATTAAACCCGCAGGCGCAATGGCGCAATCCGGTGATGTTTATCGTCTGGATCGGCAGTCTGCTGACCACCTGTATTAGCATCGCGATGGCAAGCGGTGCGATGCCCGGCAATGCGCTGTTTAGCGCGGCCATTAGCGGTTGGCTGTGGATCACCGTACTGTTCGCTAATTTCGCCGAGGCGCTGGCAGAAGGCCGCAGTAAAGCGCAGGCCAACAGTCTGAAAGGGGTGAAAAAAACTGCCTTTGCCCGCAAGCTGCGTGAGCCGAAATATGGCGCTGCGGCGGACAAAGTTCCTGCCGACCAACTTCGTAAAGGCGATATCGTACTGGTAGAAGCTGGCGATATTATCCCCTGCGATGGTGAAGTTATTGAAGGGGGTGCATCGGTCGATGAAAGCGCCATCACCGGGGAATCGGCACCGGTGATCCGTGAATCCGGCGGCGATTTTGCCTCCGTCACCGGCGGCACGCGTATTCTTTCTGACTGGCTGGTGATTGAGTGTAGCGTTAACCCCGGCGAGACATTTCTGGATCGGATGATCGCGATGGTGGAAGGCGCACAGCGACGTAAAACGCCGAACGAGATTGCCCTGACCATTCTCCTGATTGCCCTGACTATCGTCTTTTTACTGGCAACCGCCACGCTGTGGCCGTTTTCTGCGTGGGGCGGTAATGCAGTCAGTGTAACGGTACTGGTGGCGCTGCTGGTCTGTCTGATCCCAACCACTATTGGCGGCCTGTTGTCAGCGATCGGCGTCGCCGGGATGAGCCGGATGCTGGGCGCGAATGTGATTGCCACCAGCGGACGTGCAGTTGAAGCGGCAGGTGACGTTGACGTTCTGCTACTGGATAAAACCGGCACCATCACACTCGGTAACCGTCAGGCGTCGGAGTTTATCCCCGCGCAGGGCGTGGATGAAAAAACGCTGGCTGACGCCGCACAACTGGCTTCGCTGGCTGATGAAACGCCGGAAGGCCGCAGTATTGTGATCCTCGCCAAGCAACGTTTTAACCTGCGCGAGCGCGATGTGCAGTCGCTCCATGCCACCTTTGTACCGTTTACTGCGCAAAGCCGGATGAGCGGGATCAACATCGACAACCGCATGATCCGTAAAGGTTCTGTCGATGCCATTCGTCGCCATGTTGAGGCTAACGGTGGTCACTTCCCTACCGATGTTGATCAAAAAGTCGATCAGGTTGCGCGTCAGGGAGCCACGCCGCTGGTGGTGGTGGAAGGTTCTCGTGTGCTGGGCGTTATTGCGCTGAAAGATATCGTCAAAGGCGGTATTAAAGAGCGCTTCGCCCAGCTGCGCAAAATGGGCATTAAAACGGTGATGATTACCGGCGATAACCGTCTGACTGCCGCCGCGATTGCTGCGGAAGCGGGTGTCGATGATTTTCTCGCCGAAGCGACACCGGAGGCCAAGCTGGCATTGATCCGTCAGTATCAGGCGGAAGGTCGTTTGGTAGCGATGACCGGCGACGGCACCAACGATGCTCCGGCGCTGGCGCAGGCAGATGTCGCGGTGGCGATGAACTCCGGCACCCAGGCGGCGAAAGAGGCGGGCAATATGGTCGATCTCGACTCTAACCCGACCAAGTTGATCGAGGTGGTGCACATTGGCAAACAGATGCTGATGACCCGTGGCTCGCTGACCACCTTCAGCATTGCCAACGATGTGGCGAAATACTTCGCCATTATTCCGGCGGCATTCGCGGCAACGTATCCGCAGTTAAATGCGCTGAACATCATGTGCCTGCATTCGCCCGACTCCGCAATCCTCAGTGCGGTGATTTTCAACGCCTTGATTATCGTCTTTTTGATTCCCCTAGCGTTAAAAGGCGTGAGTTATAAACCGCTTACCGCTTCTGCCATGTTGCGCCGTAACTTATGGATTTACGGTCTGGGTGGGCTGCTGGTGCCGTTTATCGGTATCAAAGTCATTGATTTACTGCTGACCGTTTGCGGTCTGGTGTGAGGTTTACCATGAGTGGATTACGTCCGGCATTATCAACATTTATCTTTCTGTTATTGATTACTGGCGGCGTTTACCCGCTGCTGACCACCGTACTGGGGCAATGGTGGTTTCCCTGGCAGGCCAATGGTTCGTTGATTCGTGAAGGTGATACGGTGCGCGGTTCGGCATTAATCGGGCAGAATTTTACCGGCAACGGCTATTTTCATGGTCGCCCGTCGGCAACGGCAGAAATGCCCTATAATCCACAGGCTTCTGGCGGGAGCAATCTGGCGGTCAGTAACCCTGAGCTGGATAAACTAATAGCCGCACGCGTTGCTGCATTACGGGCCGCTAACCCGGATGCCAGCGCGAGCGTTCCGGTTGAACTGGTGACGGCATCGGCAAGCGGGCTGGACAATAATTTCACCCCGCAAGCGGCGGCCTGGCAAATCCCACGCGTGGCGAAAGCGCGTAATCTCAGCGTTGAACAGCTCACGCAACTGATCGCAAAATACAGCCAACAACCGCTGGTGAAATATATCGGCCAGCCGGTTGTCAACATTGTTGAACTCAATCTGGCGCTGGATAAACTTGATGAATAACGAACCCTTACGTCCCGACCCCGATCGTCTGCTGGAACAAACTGCCGCGCCGCATCGGGGGAAGCTGAAAGTTTTCTTCGGTGCCTGTGCAGGCGTCGGGAAGACCTGGGCGATGCTGGCAGAAGCCCAGCGACTGCGGGCGCAAGGGCTGGATATTGTGGTTGGCGTGGTAGAAACCCACGGGCGAAAAGATACCGCCGCCATGCTGGAAGGGCTGGCTGTTCTGCCGTTAAAACGCCAGGCGTACCGTGGGCGGCATATCAGCGAGTTTGATCTCGATGCCGCCCTCGCCCGCCGCCCGGCGCTGATCTTAATGGACGAACTGGCGCACAGTAATGCGCCAGGTTCCCGTCATCCCAAACGCTGGCAGGATATCGAAGAACTGCTGGAAGCTGGCATTGATGTTTTCACTACCGTCAACGTTCAGCATCTGGAAAGTCTGAATGATGTGGTCAGCGGCGTCACCGGAATTCAGGTACGGGAAACCGTGCCCGATCCTTTTTTCGATGCCGCCGACGACGTGGTGCTGGTGGACTTGCCCCCGGACGATCTGCGCCAGCGGCTGAAAGAAGGCAAAGTCTATATTGCCGGGCAGGCGGAGCGCGCCATTGAACATTTTTTCCGCAAAGGTAATCTGATCGCCCTGCGCGAACTGGCACTGCGCCGTACTGCCGATCGCGTTGATGAGCAAATGCGCGCCTGGCGGGGGCATCCTGGCGAAGAGAAAGTGTGGCACACGCGCGACGCGATCCTTTTATGCATCGGCCATAACACCGGCAGCGAAAAACTGGTCCGCGCAGCGGCGCGGCTGGCGTCACGGCTGGGTAGCGTCTGGCACGCGGTGTATGTTGAAACCCCTGCCCTGCACCGCTTACCGGAAAAAAAACGTCGGGCAATTCTCAGCGCCTTACGTCTGGCGCAGGAACTGGGCGCGGAGACGGCAACACTTTCTGATCCAGCGGAAGAGAAAGCGGTAGTGCGTTATGCCCGTGAACATAATCTCGGCAAGATTATTCTCGGTCGCCCGGCCTCGCGCCGCTGGTGGCGTCGGGAAACGTTTGCTGACCGACTGGCGCGCATCGCCCCCGATCTCGATCAGGTGCTGGTCGCGCTTGATGAACCACCCGCCCGCACGATTAACAACGCGCCGGATAACCGCTCTTTTAAAGACAAGTGGCGTGTACAAATTCAGGGATGCGTGGTTGCCGCCGCGTTATGCGCCGTTATCACCTTAATTGCCATGCAGTGGCTGATGGCGTTTGATGCCGCCAACCTGGTGATGCTGTATCTGCTTGGCGTGGTGGTGGTGGCGCTATTTTATGGACGCTGGCCTTCAGTGGTTGCCACCGTCATTAATGTAGTGAGTTTCGATCTCTTTTTTATCGCCCCACGCGGCACGCTCGCCGTCTCTGATGTGCAATATCTGCTGACCTTCGCGGTGATGTTAACCGTCGGGCTGGTGATCGGGAACCTTACTGCTGGCGTGCGTTATCAGGCGCGGGTAGCCCGTTACCGCGAGCAACGCACACGGCACTTATATGAAATGTCGAAAGCTCTGGCGGTGGGCCGCAGTCCGCAGGATATCGCTGCCACCAGCGAACAATTTATTGCCTCCACGTTTCATGCCCGCAGTCAGGTGTTGTTGCCCGATGACAACGGTAAATTGCAGCCGTTAACACATCCGCAAGGAATGACGCCGTGGGACGATGCCATCGCGCAGTGGAGTTTTGATAAAGGCCTGCCTGCGGGCGCGGGCACCGACACGTTACCCGGTGTACCGTACCAGATTTTGCCGCTAAAAAGCGGCGAGAAAACCTACGGGCTGGTGGTGGTGGAGCCGGGGAATCTGCGCCAGTTGATGATCCCGGAACAGCAGCGCCTGCTGGAGACGTTTACGCTGTTAGTCGCCAATGCCCTTGAGCGGCTGACGCTAACCGCCAGCGAAGAACAGGCGCGGATGGCAAGCGAACGTGAACAGATCCGCAACGCCCTGCTGGCGGCGCTTTCGCATGATTTACGCACGCCGCTTACGGTGCTGTTTGGTCAGGCAGAAATCTTAACGCTCGATCTGGCAAGCGAAGGATCACCCCACGCCCGCCAGGCCAGCGAGATCCGTCAGCATGTGCTGAACACTATCCGACTGGTGAATAATCTACTGGATATGGCGCGAATTCAGTCCGGCGGCTTTAATTTGAAGAAAGAGTGGTTAACGCTGGAAGAAGTAGTCGGCAGCGCGCTGCAAATGCTGGAACCGGGTTTATCGTCGCCCATCAATCTTTCTCTGCCAGAACCGCTGACCTTAATCCACGTTGACGGGCCACTCTTTGAACGGGTGCTGATTAATCTGCTGGAGAACGCGGTGAAATATGCGGGTGCGCAGGCCGAAATTGGTATCGATGCCCACGTTGAGGGCGAAAATCTACAACTGGATGTCTGGGATAACGGCCCCGGTCTTCCGCCAGGCCAGGAGCAGACGATATTTGATAAGTTTGCTCGCGGGAATAAAGAGTCGGCAGTACCGGGGGTAGGGCTTGGACTGGCAATTTGTCGGGCGATAGTGGATGTACACGGGGGCACTATTACCGCGTTCAACCGACCGGAAGGTGGTGCCTGTTTTCGTGTTACACTTCCCCAGCAAACTGCCCCTGAACTTGAAGAATTTCATGAGGATATGTGACAAACGTTCTGATTGTTGAAGATGAACAGGCTATTCGTCGCTTTCTGCGCACGGCGCTGGAGGGCGACGGGATGCGCGTCTTTGAGGCCGAAACGCTGCAACGCGGCTTGCTGGAAGCGGCAACCCGTAAGCCAGATTTGATTATTCTCGATCTCGGCCTGCCCGATGGTGATGGGATTGAGTTTATCCGCGACCTGCGCCAGTGGAGCGCGGTGCCGGTGATTGTGCTTTCCGCACGCAGCGAAGAGAGCGACAAAATCGCCGCGCTGGATGCCGGAGCGGATGATTATCTGAGTAAGCCGTTTGGCATTGGCGAATTGCAGGCCCGTCTGCGCGTCGCATTACGCCGCCACTCTGCCACCACCGCGCCCGATCCGCTGGTAAAATTTTCCGATGTTACCGTCGATTTAGCCGCCCGCGTGATTCACCGGGGTGAGGAAGAGGTGCATCTCACACCAATTGAGTTCCGCCTGCTGGCGGTGCTGCTCAACAATGCCGGAAAAGTACTCACCCAGCGCCAGCTCCTTAACCAGGTGTGGGGGCCAAACGCGGTCGAACACAGTCACTATTTGCGTATTTATATGGGACATCTGCGACAAAAACTGGAACAGGATCCCGCCCGCCCACGCCATTTCATTACTGAAACCGGTATTGGCTATCGGTTTATGCTTTGAATATTAATTTTAATACAGCCTGCCTTTTATTAATTAAAGCCGTAATAATAAATACGGCTTTTTATCTTAAACAACACACAAAAATAACAATTCAATATTTTATATTACTGAGTAAAAAGCTCATCATTAAATAAATTAAGATTGATCATTTTTTATTGATCACCTTCACAGTTCAACCGTATTTCCTGGATAGAATATCTTCACCTTCATTCACATCAGGAAAGGTAAATTAAATGGAAAATAACAGCCGCACTATGCCCCATATAAGGCGGACAACTCATATTATGAAGTTTGCTCATCGCAATAGCTTCGACTTTCACTTCTTCAATGCCCGTTAGTCTACCGACTAAGGGCACTTCAGCGTACAGGTCTTCCTGACTCTCTGTATTACAGGCATATGCCTGTATTCCGCAGTGCTCATTCTCTGTTAACCCTTGTATTATCAGCCACCTGACTGGTAAGGGTTTCTGCATTCTGAAAAAAGCAATCTACCTGATTTATTTATCAGCGGGGTAACTTTGCTTTTTTCCGGCACGATCGATTTCTCATTCGAGAAATTGAGGACCTGCTATTACCTAAAATAAAGAGATGAAAAATGTCAAAATTAAAAATTGCGGTTAGTGATTCTTGCCCGGACTGTTTTACCACGCAGCGAGAATGTATCTACATTAATGAAAGTCGTAATATCGATGTGGCGGCAATAGTTTTATCGCTCAACGATGTTACATGCGGAAAACTCGATGAAATCGATGCCACGGGTTATGGCATCCCGGTATTTATTGCTACTGAAAATCAAGAACGTGTACCCGCAGAGTATTTGCCCCGTATTTCGGGTGTCTTTGAGAATTGCGAATCGCGACGAGAATTTTATGGTCGCCAGTTAGAAACCGCTGCCAGCCATTATGAAACTCAACTGCGCCCACCTTTCTTCCGCGCACTGGTCGATTATGTCAATCAAGGTAACAGCGCGTTTGATTGCCCTGGTCATCAGGGCGGCGAATTTTTCCGTCGCCATCCGGCGGGGAATCAGTTTGTGGAATACTTTGGTGAGGCGCTGTTCCGTGCCGACTTGTGCAACGCCGACGTAGCGATGGGCGATCTGCTGATTCACGAAGGCGCGCCATGCATTGCACAGCAACATGCGGCAAAAGTGTTTAATGCCGATAAAACCTACTTCGTTTTAAATGGCACTTCATCTTCTAACAAAGTGGTTTTAAACGCCCTGCTAACACCGGGTGATCTGGTGCTGTTTGATCGCAATAACCACAAATCTAACCACCACGGAGCGTTGCTACAGGCTGGTGCAACACCGGTTTATCTGGAAACGGCACGTAACCCGTATGGCTTTATCGGTGGCATTGATGCGCACTGTTTTGAAGAAAGTTACCTGCGTGAGCTGATCGCGGAAGTCGCACCGCAGCGGGCAAAAGAGGCTCGTCCTTTCCGCCTCGCTGTGATTCAGTTAGGCACCTACGACGGTACGATTTATAACGCCCGCCAAGTGGTGGATAAAATTGGTCATCTGTGTGACTACATCCTGTTTGACTCAGCATGGGTCGGCTATGAACAGTTTATTCCGATGATGGCGGACTGTTCGCCGCTGTTGCTGGATCTTAATGAGAACGATCCGGGTATTCTGGTTACGCAATCTGTGCATAAACAACAGGCTGGTTTTTCTCAGACTTCACAAATTCATAAAAAAGACAGCCACATCAAAGGGCAACAGCGTTATGTACCGCACAAACGCATGAACAACGCCTTTATGATGCACGCCTCCACCAGCCCGTTCTATCCGCTGTTTGCCGCACTGGATATCAACGCCAAAATGCATGAAGGTGTCAGCGGTCGTAATATGTGGATGGATTGTGTGGTAAATGGCATTAATGCCCGCAAACTGATCCTCGATAACTGTCAGCATATTCGTCCGTTCGTACCTGAACTGGTGGATGGTAAACCCTGGCAGTCGTATGAAACAGCGCAAATTGCGGTTGATCTGCGCTTCTTCCAGTTTGTACCAGGGGAACACTGGCATTCTTTTGAAGGCTATGCAGAGAATCAATACTTTGTCGATCCATGCAAACTGTTGCTGACAACCCCAGGTATTGATGCACGTAACGGCGAATATGAAGCGTTCGGTGTACCCGCGACGATTCTTGCTAACTTCCTGCGCGAAAATGGCGTAGTGCCGGAAAAATGCGATCTTAACTCCATCCTCTTCCTGCTGACTCCGGCAGAAGATATGGCCAAACTTCAGCAACTTGTTGCCCTGCTGGTACGCTTCGAAAAACTGCTTGAGTCCGACGCGCCATTAGCAGAAGTGCTACCTTCCATCTACAAACAGCATGAAGAGCGCTACGCCGGTTATACCCTGCGTCAGTTGTGTCAGGAAATGCATGATTTGTATGCCCGCCACAACGTGAAACAACTGCAAAAAGAGATGTTCCGTAAGGAGCACTTCCCACGCGTCAGCATGAATCCGCAAGAAGCCAACTACGCCTATTTACGCGGTGAAGTGGAACTGGTTCGTCTGCCGGATGCAGAAGGCCGTATCGCTGCCGAAGGTGCGCTTCCTTATCCTCCGGGTGTGCTGTGTGTTGTTCCGGGTGAAATCTGGGGTGGTGCTGTTCTGCGTTACTTCAGCGCTCTGGAAGAAGGGATCAACCTGCTGCCAGGTTTTGCACCGGAGCTGCAGGGTGTCTATATCGAAGAACATGATGGTCGTAAGCAAGTTTGGTGCTATGTCATCAAGCCTCGTGATGCGCAAAGCACCCTGTTGAAAGGGGAAAAATTATGAGTCAGGCTAAATCGAACAAAATGGGCGTCGTTCAGTTAACCATACTGACGATGGTCAACATGATGGGCTCCGGTATCATCATGCTGCCGACAAAGCTTGCCGAAGTCGGGACAATCTCAATTATCTCCTGGCTGGTGACAGCCGTAGGCTCAATGGCACTGGCATGGGCATTCGCAAAATGCGGTATGTTCAGCCGTAAATCAGGCGGTATGGGCGGTTATGCCGAGTATGCTTTCGGTAAATCCGGTAACTTTATGGCGAACTATACCTACGGCGTCTCACTGCTGATTGCTAACGTCGCGATTGCTATTTCGGCGGTTGGTTACGGCACCGAACTGCTCGGCGCGAGTTTGTCGCCAGTGCAGATTGGTCTTGCGACCATCGGGGTGCTGTGGATTTGTACCGTGGCTAACTTTGGTGGTGCGCGCATTACCGGGCAAATCAGTAGCATTACCGTGTGGGGGGTCATTATTCCGGTCGTCGGTCTGTGCATTATTGGCTGGTTCTGGTTTAGCCCGACGCTGTACGTTGATTCCTGGAATCCGCATCATGCACCGTTATTCAGTGCGGTAGGTTCTTCCATCGCTATGACGCTGTGGGCTTTTCTTGGTCTGGAGTCTGCGTGTGCAAATACTGATGTAGTGGAAAACCCGGAACGTAATGTGCCAATCGCGGTACTCGGCGGTACGTTAGGTGCGGCGGTGGTTTATATCGTCTCCACCAACGTGATTGCCGGGATTGTGCCAAATATGGAGCTGGCAAATTCAACGGCACCATTTGGTCTGGCCTTCGCGCAGATGTTCACGCCGGAAGTGGGTAAAGTCATTATGGCGCTGATGGTGATGTCCTGCTGCGGTTCGCTACTTGGCTGGCAGTTCACCATTGCCCAGGTGTTTAAATCTTCATCTGATGAAGGCTACTTCCCTAAAATTTTCTCCCGTGTAACCAAAGTGGATGCACCGGTGCAGGGAATGTTGACCATTGTGATTATCCAGAGCGGGTTGGCGCTGATGACGATTAGCCCGTCGCTAAACAGTCAGTTCAACGTGCTGGTTAACCTGGCCGTGGTGACCAATATCATTCCGTATATTCTGTCAATGGCGGCATTAGTCATTATTCAGAAGGTCGCTAATGTGCCCCCCTCAAAAGCGAAAGTTGCAAACTTTGTTGCTTTTGTTGGCGCGATGTACAGTTTCTATGCGCTGTACTCATCCGGGGAAGAAGCCATGCTGTACGGTTCCATCGTGACCTTCCTTGGTTGGACACTGTATGGTCTGGTATCACCACGCTTTGAACTGAAAAATAAACACGGTTAATAAAACAAAGTAAAAAAGGGCGATTGAATGATCGCCCTTTCTGTTTGTTGGCAAATAGTTCGTTATTTATGCCGCATCCGGCAGATGTAGGGTCTAAACGCGATCGAACACAGCAACTATTTGCGTAATTATATGGGGCATCTGCGACAAAAACTGGAACAGGATCCGGCCCGGCCTCGCCATTTTATTACTGAAACCGGTATTGGGTATCGGTTTATGCTTTGAAAAAAGTGGCAATGTATGGATAAAGTCATTTTTTATTCAAATATAAGGAACTTAATATTTAAAAAATGTTCCATACAATTCCTCATCATAAATGACACCGTAGCACACAAGGAGCAAGTAGCGATGCGTGAAATGAATCAGTTAGTAAATACTGAAGATTCAGCCTGGCCAATAATCCAGAACTGGTTAAAAGACGCCACAAACCATACCGAACTCTTACCGGTTAATAAAGATTTAGCCGAAACCGCACTTTATCAATTACAGGTGACAACAAAATCACCAATGGGTGCGCTTGTCTATGGCTCCGGAGGTCTGCTGATTGATAATGGTTGGTTACGCATAGCAGGATCTGGTCACCCCCGGTTGCCACGAGATCCAGTAAGTTGGACACAACGCCCTGAATTCGCAGGCGTGCGGGCTTTACCCATCGCTGACGATGTCGCAGGGGGAATTTTTGCTCTTAATGGTGGCGATCTTGGGGAAGATACTGGCTGCGTTTATTATTTTGCGCCAGATACGCTGAATTGGGAAAGTCTGGAAGTTGGATATTCTGAGTTTCTTCAGTGGGCATTATCCGGTGATTTAGATACCTTCTATGAAAATGTACGATGGCAGCAATGGCGAGAAGACGTAATAAAATTATCGGCAACGGAAGCCTTCACGTTCTACCCTTTCTTATGGGTACAAAGTGAAGAAGCAAGAACAAGAAAAGTTATTTCGCTTACTGAACTCTGGGAAATGCAGTATCAAATGAAAGAAACATTCACGCAATAAGACATGTTCAGGTCCGGGTTTCATTTCCGGACTCACTATTTTAATGTGTATTTATCGCTTTCAATTCTTGCTGGCAATTTTCTGACTGGCAGCGTCGTAACTCAATAATCCCGACATGCATCATCGAGCCAAAAAATCCGCTTTCGCTGACATAATCCTCATTGACTATCGGTCGAGTGCCGGGCTTGCCCTGGCAAACCCGCATAAAAAATGAGGTGTAGCATTGCCAACCGGGATTTAAACCGACCTTTTCTTGTGCTGACATATTATGAAGATAAGTAAGTTCTTTTTCGTTCCCGCCTGACAACTGCCAGCGGCGGGTATTATCAGGTAAGTTATCACCACGGCAATTTGTCTTACACCGGGAAGGTGCAATATTTACCGCAATGCTACCCGTTAATCCTCTGGTTTTATCTTTAGGGGTCAGTAACCAGTCGCCAGCTAATGATGATTGTTCAGGTTGGGCGCATGCAGTCAGCAGTAATGTGGCGGTAATTAGTGACACTATGACGACCAGACTCCTGTTGGTCTTCATTGGGATTTCCTTGAGCTACTCAGTTTGTTGACAAAGTGTTCGTTGTTTTTGCCGGATGCGGCGTGAACGCCTTATCCGGCCTACAAAATCGCGTAAATTCAATATATTGCACCATCCTCGTAGGCCTGATAAGCGTAGCGCATCAGGCAATTCTGTGTTTGTCATACGTAAAAAAGGGCGATCTTCCGACCGCCCTTTTTCTTATTTAATGTGTTTACGCGTTTTTCAGAACTTCGCTAACAATCTCAACCGCTTCTTTCTCAATCTGCTTGCGATGTTCTTCACCGAGGAAGCTTTCGCAGTAGATCTTATATGCGTCTTCCGTGCCTGACGGACGCGCGGCGAACCAGCCGTTGTCAGTCATCACTTTCAGACCGCCAATAGAAGCACCGTTGCCCGGAGCAGCAGTCAGGCGCGCGGTGATCGGGTCACCTGCCAGGGTGCTGGCGCTCACCATTTCCGGAGACAGCTTAGACAGCGCCGCTTTTTGTGCGGAAGTCGCAGCTGCCTGCAAACGGTTGTAGCTCGGCGCACCAAAGCGTTTTGCCAGTTCGTTGTAGTGTTCCTGCGGGTTCTTACCGGTGACAGCGGTGATTTCCGCCGCCAGCAGGCACATGATGATGCCGTCTTTGTCGGTGGACCACGGCGTGCCGTCGAAACGCAGGAAGGAAGCCCCTGCGCTCTCTTCGCCGCCAAAGCCGAAGCTGCCGTCGAACAGACCATCAACAAACCATTTGAAACCTACCGGGACTTCTACCAGCTTACGACCCAAGTCATTGACCACACGGTCGATCATCGCAGAAGAAACCAGCGTTTTACCAACGGCAACATCTTTGCCCCACTGCGGACGATGCTGGAACAGGTAATTGATCGCCACCGCCAGGTAGTGGTTCGGATTCATCAAACCTGCCGGAGTGACGATACCGTGACGGTCATAATCCGGGTCGTTAGCAAACGCCAGATCGAACTTATCACGCAGTGCCAGCAGGCCCGCCATCGCACACTCGGAGGAGCAGTCCATACGGATCGCGCCGTCTTTATCAAGGTGCATAAAGCGGAAGGTTTGATCGACCTGATCGTTAACGATAGTCAGGTTGAGGTTGTAATACTCGCCAATGCGCTTCCAGTATTCGATACCGGAACCGCCCAGCGGATCAACGCCAAGCGTCAGGCCCGCTTTCTGAATCGCCGCCATATCAACGATATCGGCCAGCCCTTCCACGAACGGCTGCACCAGATCCTGCTCTTTCACATGACCGGATGCCATCGCTTCGTCGAGGGAGATACGCTTCACGCCTTTCAGGCCATCGGCCAGCAGTGCGTTGGCACGATCTTCCACCACTTTAGTGACGTTGGTATCAGCCGGGCCACCATTTGGCGGATTGTACTTGATACCACCATCTTCCGGCGGGTTATGGGACGGTGTAATAACGATACCGTCTGCCAGCGGGCCACCTTTTTTATTGTGAACCAGGATGGCATTGGAAACGGCAGGCGTCGGGGTGAAGCCATTGTTTTCCTGCACAATAACATCTACGCCGTTCGCTGCCAGCACTTCCAGAACGGAAATAAATGCAGGTTCGGACAGGGCGTGAGTATCTTTACCCACATAGCAAGGGCCAGTGATACCGTTTTTCGCACGTTCTTCAGCAATTGCCTGAGCGATCGCCAGAATGTGCGGCTCGTTAAAGCTGTGGCGCGCTGCACTGCCACGGTGACCGGAAGTACCGAATTTCACCGCGTGCTCCGCATTCCCTGCTTCTGGTTTCAGTACATAATATTGCGCCGTCAGTTGGGCGACGTTAATCAAATCACTCTGTTGTGCAGGTTGGCCTGCACGATTGTGGATTGCCATTGCTTTGTCCTTTGTCTGCAACGTTTTAGATAGTTCCGCAAACCTTCTCAATCAATTCCGCCGGGAATTGCATCGACTGCATGATGTGTTCGATCATGCTGCATTTACGGCCGGTGTTGGTGTTGGTGATCACCCAATACGGCGTGCCTGGCACATGTTTCGGCTTGGTCTGATTACCATTTTTCAGCAGCGTTTGTTCATCTGCTGCAAAGTAAACGCGTGTACGACCGTGCAACGATTCCGTTGCTTCGGCAAACGCCTGGGCGTCAAGAGAATATAGTGTAGACAACAGCAGCATAAAGCGATTGACCGCTCGCTTTTGCTCTGCGTATTCGTCCGAAAGCAGAAGTTCACGCATTGCGCGAACCTTGTCTTTAATCGTTTTGACCGGCTTCGCTTCGACGATAGCAGGTGACGCAACGCGAACCTCTTTCGTCACCGGAGCAGCAGGCTGTGATGCGGCGGAAAATTTCAACATACGCCGTAAAATGTCGGATGCGCTCTCGCCGATATGCTTAGTGTGGCTGGCAATATAGCTGTAGAGTTCATCATCAACTTCAATCGTTTTCATCTTAATCCAGTGCAGTGTCTTAGCTGAATACAAGTCGCCAGGAGTATATGAATAAATCCCGGCAGCGGATAGCGTCAAGCCTGGCTTGCAGAAAAACTCGGAATAAACCTTATTTGTTGCAGCCCTGTGGCACAATGGTCAACATAATACCCTAACCCGACAACGCGAAAAAAAGAACTTTGCCATGAAATTGAATATCCGCGCGCAAACTGCACAAAACCAGCACAATAATTCTCCCATCGTTCTTGTCCATGGTCTGTTTGGTAGCCTCGACAACCTTGGCGTACTGGCTCGCGATCTGGTAAACGATCACAATATCATCCAGGTTGATATGCGTAACCACGGTCTTTCACCGAGAGAGCCGGTAATGAATTACCCGGCGATGGCGCAGGATCTTGTTGATACCCTGGATGCACTGCAGATCGACAAAGCAACATTTATCGGTCACTCCATGGGCGGTAAAGCGGTAATGGCACTTACTGCACTGGCCCCCGATCGCATCGATAAACTGGTGGCGATCGATATCGCACCGGTCGACTATCACGTACGCCGTCATGATGAGATTTTCGCAGCTATCAACGCGGTCAGTGAATCGGACGCACAAACTCGCCAGCAAGCAGCAGCAATAATGCGCCAGCATCTTAATGAAGAAGGGGTGATTCAGTTTCTGTTGAAATCTTTTGTTGACGGGGAGTGGCGCTTTAACGTGCCGGTATTGTGGGATCAGTATCCGCATATTGTGGGTTGGGAGAAAATCCCGGCATGGGATCACCCTGCCCTGTTTATCCCTGGTGGTAATTCTCCGTATGTTAGCGAGCAGTACCGTGATGATTTACTGGCACAATTTCCACAGGCACGGGCGCATGTCATTGCAGGCGCGGGTCACTGGGTCCATGCTGAAAAACCAGATGCGGTATTACGCGCTATCCGTCGCTATCTCAATGATTAACGCAACTGATTAAAAACCCAGCGTCCGCGTCGCTTTCCGCGCGTGGGCGTTGGCGTGACTCATCGCGCTGATGTATTATGGCGCGCTATCCATCCGGGCAGAGGCCTGGCTGATTGTTTCCCCCGAAGTCACCAAGATCATGGCCAAAGAACAAACGGACCGTACGACATTAGATCTGTTCGCGCACGAGCGTCGACCGGGACGACCGAAAACTAATCCGCTTTCGCGCGATGAACAGCTGCGTATTAATAAACGCAACCAACTAAAACGCGACAAAGTACGTGGCCTTAAGCGTGTCGAACTGAAGCTGAACGCGGAAGCTGTCGAGGCGCTGAACGAGCTGGCGGAATCGCGCAATATGAGCCGTAGCGAACTGATCGAAGAGATGTTAATGCAGCAACTGGCGGCGCTGCGTAGTCAGGGCATCGTTTAAATTTCCACTTTCATGTAGCACAGTGTGCAGTCCTGCTCGTTTGCTGATTCCGCAAGACTGCCTGTTCTGCTATGATTGCCTTTATCCGTGGGCAATTTTCCACCCCCATTTCAATAAGTTTCAAGAGGTTATTTCACTCATGGCTATCACTGGCATCTTTTTCGGCAGCGACACCGGTAATACCGAAAATATCGCAAAAATGATTCAAAAACAGCTTGGTAAAGACGTTGCCGATGTCCATGACATTGCAAAAAGCAGCAAAGAAGATCTGGAAGCTTATGACATTCTGCTGCTGGGCATCCCAACCTGGTATTACGGCGAAGCGCAGTGTGACTGGGATGACTTCTTCCCGACTCTCGAAGAGATTGATTTCAATGGCAAACTGGTTGCGCTGTTTGGTTGTGGTGACCAGGAAGATTACGCCGAATATTTCTGCGACGCATTGGGCACCATCCGCGACATCATTGAACCGCGCGGTGCAACCATCGTTGGTCACTGGCCAACTGCGGGCTATCATTTCGAAGCATCAAAAGGTCTGGCAGATGACGACCACTTTGTCGGTCTGGCTATCGACGAAGACCGTCAGCCGGAACTGACCGCTGAACGTGTAGAAAAATGGGTTAAACAGATTTCTGAAGAGTTGCATCTCGACGAAATTCTCAATGCCTGATGTGATGCGGCGTAGACTCATGTCTACGCCGTATTAATAGATAATGCCAATCAAAATAATTGCTACAAATTTGTAACTTTTGCTGTTGTACCTGTACAATGTCCCGGTGTTCAAGTGGCCTTGCCGTTGTAAATGTAAGCTATGCCACGTTTTTATTAACAATATTTGCCAGGGACTTGTGGTTTTCATTTAGGCGTGGCAATTCTATAATGATACGCATTATCTCAAGAGCAAATTCTGTCACTTCTTCTAATGAAGTGAACCGCTTAGTAACAGGACAGATTCCGCATGACTGATAACAATACCGCCCTAAAGAAAGCTGGCCTGAAAGTAACGCTTCCTCGTTTAAAAATCCTGGAAGTTCTTCAGGAGCCGGACAACCATCACGTCAGTGCGGAAGATTTATACAAACGTCTGATCGATATGGGTGAAGAAATTGGTCTGGCTACGGTATATCGCGTACTGAACCAGTTTGACGACGCTGGTATCGTCACCCGCCACAATTTTGAAGGCGGTAAATCCGTATTTGAACTGACACAGCAACATCACCACGATCACCTGATCTGCCTCGACTGCGGCAAGGTTATCGAATTTAGTGATGATTCCATCGAAGCGCGTCAGCGTGAAATTGCCGCAAAACATGGCATTCGCCTGACTAACCACAGTCTCTATCTTTACGGTCACTGTGCCGAAGGCGATTGCCGCGAAGATGAGCACGCGCACGAAGGCAAATAAGCCAGCCTGAACGAGAAAAGCCAACCTGCGGGTTGGCTTTTTTATGCAAGGGAAATAAGAAAAGCGAGAGTTACAGCTCTCACTTATTTGTTATTACTGCGAATTTCCTGCCAGACCTTATCACAATCGGCTTTCACCGCCTGATCATTTCCGGTTTGCGTTGCACGCAGACACTGCTGATAATCCAGTACGCGGACACTTTCCTGGTCGGCAAACTGCTGATGTTGTTTCTCTTTCTTCAGCACGTTTAACACGCTCTGGCAGGCTTCAATTTTTTCCGGCGAACCTTGCGCGGTGTTGATACAGGCGCTGTATGCCTCTTTCAGACGGCTGTCTTCCTGTGGTGCGGTTGATTGCGCACAAGCTACCAGCCCCGATGCCATCATGGCGATGAGAATCAGTTTTTTCATAGCAAATTCCTCAAACGTGCGGCAGGCACAAAACCTGCCGCGTCGGGCATCAGAAGATGGTGAATGGTGCGATTACCATAAATTTTACGTCACGCTCATCCTGGAAGATGTTGCCGTAACCACCGCCCCAGCTTGGGATGTCGGAGTGGTTGTCGTATTCGGTGAAGTGCAGTTTGAACATCGTGCCTTTGGCGCGACCGTCCTGAATGGTATAGACCGCATCCAGGCTGTATGCAGACTCTTCAATAGTCCGGTTTTTGTCGTAGTACGCATCCGGATTGCTCTGCCAGGTCGCAGGTTTAGCATCCCATGCGTAAACGTAGGAAGCGCCGATGGCGAAGCCTGGAAGATTCCAGTTTTTCAGGTCATACATCGCACCGAAGAAGACTGCTTTTTCGCCGTTGGCGTTGAAGTCAGAACGGTTGTCCCACCAGATATCCAGGCGACCGTTTGAGGAAGCGTAGGTTGGAGTCATACGTTGCAGGAAGTATCCCTGCTGACCGTCAGCCTTAACCCAGGTGCCTTCGAGGCGCAAATCCACTACGTCAGCCGCCCGGTAACCAAAGGTCAACGCCTGCAGCCAGGCGGTGCCGTCATAAAGGTCGTTGACGCTGCGATCGTCAACTTTATCGCGGGTACCGTAGAACTGGTAGCTGGTGGTTAACGGGCTACCGGCGATATCAAATTTGTAGCTGGCTTTGGCAAAATATTGATCGATATACCCTTCCGCCTGACCAAAAGCCGCTTCCAGTACGAAGTTATTTTTGAAGTCGTATTTCGCCCCAAGGGAGTGCAGATAATCAACTTTGGTGGTTTTATCGTTCTGATAAAACTCATCCATTTCCAGATGCCACGGCGCTTTGTATTCGTTGGTCCACATGTAGGAGAAACTCAATGCACCGGCATCGCCGTAATCAAAATTCGCTCCGGCTTCCGCACCCTGATAAGTACCCGGCATAAAGCTCCAGTGAGGCGCTAACAGCGTCTGACCGGTTGGCTGAATATAACCTGCCCTCGCCCAAACCGGACCGTATTTAAATTTGGCCGCTGCTTTATACAGGCTTATACCGCTTTTGTCGCCGGACCAGTCTTCGTCATAGGCTTTATTACTTTTTGAAAACGCGATTTCGTTCGGGTGAGAGCTGTCGCCGTTTTCCGCCATTTCAATCGCCGTAAACGCGGCAATATCAAGGCCGAACATATCAGCAGCATAACCAGACTGAAAATCGAGGTTGGCATTCCAGGTGGAGTGAGAAAGGTTGGTTTTGTATTTGTCGCCGTCGGTAACATCTTTACGGTCGCGTTCACGCTGCCAGTAATATATACCGCCGGTTAAGGTTGAATCGTCGATGAATCCTTCGGCGCGAGCCTCCGGCATTGCCATAAAGCCCGACATTGCTGTAACACCGGCGATAGCCAGCGCCAGCGTACTACGTTTGCCACTAAACGTACGCATGGGTTAATCCTCTTTGACGTATAAATTGCTGCACCAAAGGTGAACAGCGAAAAAAAATAAAAATTAAAAAAGTAGCGTTGAGAAAAGTCTCGCTGACTACAGGAACAGACTATTTTTCGCGACGCGAATTATCAATCTCTTTCTGTAACCAGAATGTAAGAACATGAGCAACCGCACATATTTTGATGATTTTTGTTACAAGGCTTAAGTTTGCGGTTGAAAGGCTTGCAGAAGAATAAAAGCGTGAATTTCCAGCAAGATGAAAGCGGTTACATTTTATTTAATTATGTTTTGTGATTTTAAATTTATTTTATGGATAAATTGCGAAGCGGAATTAATTCGCGAAGAAAAGCAGAAAAAACGCCGCAGAGCGCGGCGTTTTGGATTGTTTGCATATTTCTTGCCGGATGCGGCGTGAACGCCTTATCCGGCCTACAAAAGCACGCAAACTCAATATATTGCAGAGATCATGTAGGCCTGATAAGCGTAGCGCATCAGGCAATTT
>ERZ835762.911-NODE-911-length-22332-cov-16.525250_pt1 | contig 22332 bp, 16 predicted proteins | sample MGYA00519687_ERZ835762 | MGnify/ENA primary metagenome ERZ835762 (study PRJEB31850, sample SAMEA3708783) | human gut metagenome | biome: human gut; feature: human-associated habitat; material: faeces | place: China | collected 2014 ... | reverse complement strand
CTACCTTAACCCACCGTCTAAAGCCAGTGGGATTGCGGTAGCCTTTTTTCAAATATTGACCAAGACTCAATTTCTTTTCAACCTTCCAAGCCTCATAACCATCTGTGCTTTGCCCATTCACAAACTGAGATGCTGTTGAAGGACTAGTAAACTCACAATTTTTAAGAATATTACCATCCCCATCTACATACTCTGGATTATCTCGATACGCTTTAGCGGTTTTCCTACCTTTAATGTGATTTGCAAAATCTAGACTCATTTTGCCACCTGCCAGAACGGTAATTATTTTTCCATTATACACAAGACAGGACAAAAATCAACTTCCATTATCAAGGGTCAAGTGCTAATTTTTTATGAATTTTCTGTGCCTTCTTTCATCTGCCTTTTATGACGGTACATCATATGATCCGCCCGTTTAATCAAATCCCCTGTTCTGGTATCTCCCGGCTCCGCCACAGCATAACCGCAGGCAATCTGCATACAGATAAACTCGGAGCTCTGATTATAATCCTGCTGCAGAAGAGACAGCTTTTTCAGACACTTTTCTATGGAAGAAGAAAAAGAATACGGCTTTCTGTCCCAGATAACCAGAAATTCATCTCCCCCAATCCGGTAACAGGTTCCCTCCCTGCCGCAGGCTTCCCGAATCAGACCTGCCGCGTCCATAATACAGCGATCCCCTGTTTCATGCCCAAAGGTATCATTATAATATTTCAGGTTATTTAAATCGCACACAGCAAGTCCTATTTCCTCTATCGTTCCCTGACAGCTCTGCTCCCAGCTTTCATAGGCATTGCGGTTGTACAGACCGGTCAGCAGATCCGTCACTGCCAGTCTTTTGTAAATCGCATTTTCCCGCCCCTCCTTCAGCTGCATGGAAAGGTCATAAATAACGCTCCAGGAAACGCAGCTCACAAACAGAAGGCTTGCCAGGCCGCCAACCCGGTAAGTGTCCAGTGTATTGTGATAAAATCCCCCGAAATCCCAGACTGTAGAAATCAGCATCAGCACTGCCGGGAAAAATGTCGCCTTTACCTTATAATCAGATCCATGCTTCCTGAAATAAAGAAACATTCCTGCAAACATAGCCCCAAATGCAGCCAGCAAAAGAATATGCGCCGTAAACACCGTTTCCTTAAACTCCCGGATTCCGGATACATGAAGTCCAATGCTGACAGCCATATTCAGCACACACAGGGTAAAATACAGATTCTCCCACAGGGGCTTTATCTTCATATCCCAATAGTAAACGGAAAAGCAGAAAAACAGAATCGGAATCTGCAGAAGCAGCAGATATCCCGCGTAAGACAGGGCAATGTGATTGGAAGCCAGAAGATTGACCAGCTCGCTTCCACGGATAAACCACAGCCCGACTACAATCAGCAAAGCAGCAAAATAAAAACCCTCCCGGCTGTTTTTTAATGAGCCGCGGACAACACCCCAGAACAAAAGCACCATCACGCCAATCACAAAGGTCAGAAAATAAACAGCAGCCGCAGGCAGAGCGCAAATAATCCGTTCCTTAAACATCTGCTGCCGATCCCCCAGCCAGAAAACAGGAGGAATATTCTCATCGTGGTAATAATGATACTGAATCTCAACCAGAACCTGGCTTTCTGCCTGGGGAAGCTTCACAAAATGATAAAACTTTCCGGGAACTCGTCCCACTGCCGTGGTTCCATCATCCAGGGAGTGAATCAGCGCCCCGTTCTGATAAACCTTCACGCTCTGACGGTCTGAAACAAAATGCAGGCACCGTCCGGAATCTCCGGAAAAATCAAAGGAAAATTCGTATGTAATCGTCCCGTTTTCACCCTTCCATACATTTTCCGGAAGAATCTGACAGGTTTCCGGCGCCTCCAGGCTATACCGATCCTCCCGGGAATAAAAAAATCCCCAGAAGATAAGAACAGCTCCGATTAACGCAGTAATAATAATAATTTTTTTATATCTATCCACATGAAATCCTTTCTGAAGGCTTTGCCTTTTAGAATATTTTACCTTATTTTTCCAGAACATACAATAAACTCTTTCTCTGTCTCTGCCCGAACGCGTTTTCCCCTTCCTGATGATGCGTCTTTCTATTGAAGCGGTTCCAGACTTGTGATAAAATGTATAGGTGAAATGCAAAGGTTCAGGACGGCACATCGTTTTTCCGCCGTCCTGAATTTCTGCCGTGAAATGTGACAATACAGGACGAGGCATCTTCTTGTCCGGCAAAGCCGAACAAGAAGCATCGGAGATTCCTCCGATGTGAGTTCTGACTGAAAAATCCGCTTACAAGCAAGCTTGACACGGATTTTTCTGCCGGCTCTCCCGCCGTCCTGAATTTTTACCGTTAAAATATGCCTAGAAAGAGAGGGTGCAAATTATGCGAAAAAATCGTCTTGTTGCGCCTGTTGTAAAATGGGTTGGCGGAAAACGCCAGCTTTTAGATGATTTAACACCGCTGTTTCCAAAACGGGTTTCCTCCTACTGCGAACCTTTTTTAGGAGGCGGCGCCGTTTTATTTCAGCTGCAGCCCAACACCGCCCATGTCAATGATATTAACTCTGAACTGATTCAGATGTACGAGGTAATCCGCGACAACGTAGACGAGCTGATTGAAGCCCTTGGAACTCATCCCAACGAAGCGGAACACTTTTATCAGGTGCGTGACTGGGATCGGGATCGGGAAAAATATCAGCAGCTCAGCCCCGTCGATCGGGCCGCGCGGATTATTTATTTAAATAAAACCTGTTACAACGGGCTTTTCCGGGTAAACAATGCCGGACAGTTCAACACTCCCTTCGGTCATTACAAGAATCCGAATATTATCAATGAGCCGACCCTGCGGGCTGTCAGCTCCTATTTCCAGAAGGCCAGCCTGACCTTCACCAGCATGGATTATGCCGAGGTTCTTTCCAATGTGAAAAAGGGAACCTTTGTCTATCTGGATCCCCCCTATGACCCTGTTTCCGATACCGCCAACTTCACCGGCTACGCCAAGGGCGGCTTTGGACGTCAGGAGCAGATTCGTCTCCGGGAATGCTGTGACGAGCTGAACCGCCGGGGCATCCGGTTTATGCTTTCCAACTCAGCCACTGACTTTATCCGGGAACAGTATGCCGCCTACGATATTACCATTGTCAAAGCCAAACGTGCCATTAACTCCAACGCCGCCAAGCGGGGACAGGTAGACGAGGTGGTTGTAAGAAACTACAAATAAAAACTGCAGAGGCCAGATCCGGCAAAAGCCGGATTTTCCAGGTTCTGCAGCGTAAGGAGTACAGCCCATGAGCGAAAAATCAAAAGGTCAGAACGATCGGGCCTGGGAGGCTCTTTTTGAAAAATACGATATCCTTTCCCGCATTCGCCAGGAAGGGAAGTTTATGATTTCTGCGGCTCAGATCAAGGAATACCGGGAACCGCGGCTTATGGCCAAATTCGATCACCGGATCAATCTGCCGCAGATTTTTTCTGATCATCAGCTGGCAATTCTGCCTGTTTCCCGGGGAGATTATGTGATCTCCCACTTTGACGCCTATCAGACATTTCCGGAGCCGGTTCCTGCAGTATCCCGGCTGTCCCTTCCTTCCGGACTTCAAAGCCTGAATGCCAATCATATTCCCAGCGAAGCCATTGCCATCAACTGCGCTCTGGCATCGGGAATGCTGGCAGATTTTCTGGAAGAGGAGAGCCTTTTGCCTACTGTTTCCGGACGGATGGGTTCCGGACAGTTTGATTTTCAGATTCAAAACTGTGTAACACGGACTCCCGTTTCCGTCTCTGTCAATAATTCCCAGATAGAAATCGACGCGGCCTTTGAAGGCGCCGCCAGCCTCTCTCTTCTGGAAGCAAAACGGGATCTCTCCGAGGATTTTCTCATCCGCCAGCTGTATTATCCCTTCCGCACCTGGTCCTGCAGAATGACAAAAAAAATCAGGCCGATCTTTCTCGTTTATTCCAACGGAATTTTCAGCCTGTACGAATATGAATTTGAAAATCCGGAATCCTACAATTCCCTGATTCTCCGGAAGCAAAAAAACTATTCCATCGAAGATACCTCAATCAGCCTTGAAGATCTCAAGGGCGTGCTTCTGAGGACATCTGCTGTTCTGGAACCGGAAATTTCTTTCCCCCAGGCAAACAGCATGAAACGAATCATCAACCTGTGCGAGCTTCTCTCCGCTCAGGAGCTGAGTCAGGATCAGGTGACAGAGCAGTACGCCTTCGACATCCGCCAGACCAGCTACTACACAGATGCAGCCCGGTATCTCGGCCTTCTGGACCGCCGCTACGGAGACGGTCGCCGTCCTGTATACTTTCTCACACCTATGGGAAGGAAAATCATGGGCCTGGGCTACCGCCAGCGTCAGCTGGCTCTCTGTGAAGCCATGCTGAAGCACCGGCCCTTCCGTGAAACCTTCCGCCTTTATCTGGAAACCGGCGTTATGCCGGATGCCTCAGCCATTGTTTCTGTCATGAAGCAGTCCGGCCTTTACAAGGTGGAAAGTATGAGCACCTACAAACGCCGCTCCTCCACCGTCAGCGGGTGGATTCACTGGATGCTGTCTCTTGCAGAGAGGTGAATGCCCCTCTCACATTAATATCCATCTGGTTAAATGGAATCTCAATACCGTTTTTATCAAACTCCTCTTTAATGCGCTCAATCATTTCCCAGCGCACCGTCCAATAGTCAGCCGTTTTCGTCCAGCCCCGGATTCCCACGGTTACGGAGCTGTCTCCCAGATTGCCCACATAAGCCGTAATTCCATCCTCCTTCAGTACCAGAGGATTGTTCTCAAACAAACTGTACATAATCTCCTTGGCCAGCTTCATATCAGAGGTATATCCAATGCCAACCTCCAAATCCACCCGCCGCTTTTCCTGTCCGGTTACATTGACCACCACTCCATTGGAAATGCTGCCGTTGGGAATCGTGACCTTTTTATTATCCACCGTAAGCAGGGTTGTATAAATCAGCCCCACGCTGACAACCGTTCCCTCAATATCTCCGAAAATAATATACTCTCCTATAACAAAGGGACGGCTGATCATAATCATCAGGCTTCCTGCCACGTTTTTCAGGCTTTCCTGCAAAGCCAGGCCGATTGCCAGACCGGCGGAACCTAACAGGGCAATAATCGATGCAGACGGAATTCCCATATTGTCCGCTGCAATAAACACAGCCAGCGTATAAATCGCCACCTCTGCCAGGGTAGTAAGCATCCTCATCACATTCACATCAAGAGACGCCCGCTCCATGGCATTATTCATAATACGGCTGATAATCCTCACAATCCTGCTTGCAATAAAAAGAATCAGCAGCGCAATCAAAAGCCTTACGATAAAATCCAGAATCCCCGGCCCCCAGCCCTTCATTGTGTTCATCATGGCATCTGTATTCAGCCTTGGAAGCGTCTGACATACAATTCCCGTTCTCAATCCATCCATACTGTTCTGTTATCCTTTCTCGTTTTCCACAGAGTAAAGACTCTTGCCCTGTGTTTTCCACACCCTCTCTGTTTTCTCCACACTACTGTCCCAAAACCTGGCCCAGCAGCTCCTCCTCCCTGGAAAACAGCAGATTTTTATTGTACTGATAATACCGCTCGCAGTCATATTCCTGCAAAAACTCTATGCTGTAAAAACCGGTATTCAGTTCTGTTACAAACAAAACCATTTCCTGGCTTCCCCCGAAGGCCGATTCCATAAAATCAAAAGCGTGTTCCAGCTTCTCTCCGGCAGCCTCTGTCATATCCTCATACCGGTCGCTGTCCTGTCCGAAACTTTCCCGCAGGGCTTCCCATACCTGCGCCCCGTCCTTCCAGTCTCCGGCGCGAAGCTTTTTCAGATCCTCTTCGAACCGTGCCAGCACGGCTCTCCTGGTGCGGTATTCCATCCGGGACATCAGCCCCTGCTCCCGGCGTTTCTCCATCTGCTCCTGAAATTCTTCCGTCATGGCCGCAAAGGCCTCCACACCATTTTTCTCAAAAGCACCTCTTTTGTGCAGCTCCTTCATCTGTTCCATCCGCATGGCCATCATCCGGCCCATCCGGCTCACCTGACGAAATTCCTCATTCAGCCCGGAAAGAAGAAGCCCAACCACGCTGATCCGCTCATCAAAGGCCGCCCGCTCCAGCTTTTCCACTGCCGCCTCGGAAATTTCTCCTTCCAGAATCCGCTCCACCTGGTAGTCATTTTTATACTTGTAATGCAGCTCCAGATAGTTTGCAAAATCCTTGGCAATTTTAGGAAACTGAATGTACTCCTGAATCAGCTCCCGGTCTGCCTTTTTCCCCAGCTCCTCATATACCTGAATCAGCTGGGACAGATCCTCCCATCCGCGGGGAGTGGCAAAAAGCCGTCCGTCTACGGTTGTTTCAATCTGGCAGAAATTCTGCCGGCGGATGTTCAGATAGTCCCGCACTGCCGGATGAATATCTGCCTTTACTGCATATTCCTTCCAGACATCAAAATCCGGCTCCACATCAATTCTGCGGATACGGTCCAGGGTTACAATATCAAAATCCCGGACAGACTTGTTGTACTCCGGCGGATTTCCTGCCGCCACAATAATCCATCCCTCCGGAATCCTGTGATTTCCGAAGGTCTTTCCCTGAAGGAACTGAAGCATGGTCGGAGCCAGAGTTTCCGACACACAGTTAATCTCATCAATAAACAGAATTCCCTCTGCCAGTCCTGTCTGCTGGATTTTATTATAAACAGCAGCCACAATCTCGCTCATGGTATATTCCGTTACTGCATATTCCCGTCCCCCGTACTCTCTCTTTTCAATAAAGGGAAGGCCAATCGCACTCTGCCTTGTGTGATGGGTAATGGTATAAGCCACCAGTCCGATTCCGCATTCCTGGGAAATCTGCTCCATAATCTGTGTTTTTCCTACTCCCGGCGGGCCAATCAAAAGCACAGGCCTCTGCCGGACTGATCCGATTACATAGGATCCAAACTCATCTTTTTTCAGATAAGCCTCTATGGTATCCTTTATTTCCTGTTTTGCACGTTTAATGTTCATTTTATTTCTCCTGCTATTCTATCTCTATAGGTTTCTCCTGCCCCATCTCCGCCAGCTGTTCCGGCTCCAGAATCACCTTCATGGCCCAGGCCGGAACGGAAATATCCGTATACTGCTCCTTCACAAATACAAAAGCAGTATCGTAGACCGGACGCTTTACCGGATAGATTCCCTCTCCGTCTGTAAAATACAAAAGCCCCTTCAGGCGGTGAAATTCTCCCCGCCCGAGCATCTGGTTCACATGCTCAAAGGCCGGCCGGAAATCTGTTCCGCCCTGTCCGATAATGGAAAAATCCTTCATATATTCTTCCATCTCCTGACGGCAGGTGATTTTCCTGTCCTGCTGAACCTGATCATCACACTGGATAATATGGATATTGGTCTTTTTAAAGTAGCTGTCCGACTGGCACAGAACATGGTAGGTTTCCTCCAGAAACCGCCGTACCAGATCTCCGGAACAGGACATGGAGGTATCAATCACCAGAACAAAATCCTCAATCCGGCTGACTTCCTTTGATTCCAGCGGCTCCACCAGAGGCATGTTGCCATACAGGGAAAGGCCGTAGGTATAAAACACATAATCAAAGGAATCCTCGTCCACCTGCATTTCCTCCCGCAGTACAGAAAACTTCTGCAGAAATCTGCGGTAATCATACCGGCTTCTGTTTTCCACCTGAACCTGCTCCAGAAGACTTTTTGTGTCCTCGTCCTGCTGGTTACCCATTGTTTCCATCTCAGTCTGAAGCTTCTCCCTGTTATTGCTCCACTGGTTCTGCCGCACAACGCTTGTTTTCGGGGAATCCGGCGGAAGCTGCCAGTACTGGTGATCGTCCACCAGAAATTCTGCCTCCAGGCGTTCAATCTGCCTCTCTGTCAGCTTCATTTCCTCCAGAGCCTTATACACGCCTTCTGCATTTAAAACCTGCAGACGCTGTCTCAGACGCCCGTACCAGTCCATCCGGAAGGGCGGCATCTGTATATGGACACATTTCAGATAAAGTCCGTCTGTCACAGATTCTGCCGCAATATCACAGGCCAGATTCCACATCCTGGTTTCCCTGCTGCCCATGGTATCCATATGGCAGAACAGACAGTGAAGCACCATATGAAGATAGGCCCGGTTTACAAGCACCCGGCCTCTCCGGTACAAATCACAGAGGTATTCCCCGTGATAATAAATAACAAAGCCATCTGTTCCCAGCCCCCGGCAGGCCGGATCCATCTCAAAGCCGAGACTGCTGAGTGAAAGATCCAGATAGCGCATATTCAAATATAATTCATTTCTGGAATTCTGAAGAATCCGTGTGCACAGTCCCACCACATCCAGCTCCTGAAGCTGCCTGTGTCTTGTAGGATCGATCATATCTCTTCCTCCGTCTTTTATGGTTTCTCTCTGCTGCAGCTTTCATGCCGGTTTTGCAGCTGTTCCGGACAGGTTCTATTCTGAACAGCCGCCTGGTTTTACAGTTCAAATCTTCTGCGGCGGCGGCCCTTGGAGGCGTCTTCAGGCTCTGAAGCTTTTTCCGTCTGTTCTTCCCGCTTCTGCTCATGCCGGTAATCCATCAGCCAGCCGACCATTTCCGTATCCTCTGCTTCTCCGGCCAGAGCAATCAGCTCCTCTATGCAGAACGTCAGCTGCTTTTTCCCGTCTTCCGCCGAAACGTCCTCTTCTCCGTCTTTTGTCCCGGCCAGAATATCTGTTACCAGCCATGGAAGCCGCCCCGGCTCCAGACTGGCTCTCCCGCCTCTGTGCGGCCCGTCCGCCTCAATCAAAAGCCGTCCTGCCGCTTTCCAGTGCTCTTTCACATATTCCCGGTACATAGCCTCAAAACGGGGCGTCAGCTCCATCGGATACAGAAGACGCCCCAGAGCCAGCTCTGTCACCAGCTCCTCTGACTCCTGCACCTTCACATGGGGAAACAGCTCATCATAGCCCCGGAACTGAAACTGCCTGTTTACAAAACAGTAACGATACCGATGGCCGCAGCCGTGCGTTTCAATAAACAGAATCCGGGCCGGTGTATTTTCCACGGACTCCTCATAATACTCCGGAAAAATAAGCCGCGCCTGGGCAGTTTTTCCGTCCGCCTCCCTCCGGCAAAGCGTTACCCGAAGAGTCTGCCTCAGCTCCGACAGCATCTCCTTAAAACCGGAGCGCTCTCCGGCAAATTCAGTAAACTCCAGATATTCCACACCCTGAGCTCCGGCAAACAGACCTGTCCCCAAATCTGTAAGCCGCCCAAAGGCATGAAACCGTTTCAGCGCCTCGCAGCCGTAAAATCCGTAAGCGCCGATTTTTACCAGCCGGGAAGGCAGATAAACCTCCTCCACGCTGCTCCCTGAAAGCACGTAAGCGCCCAGCTCAGTCACCGGACGCCCCTCCACTTCCTCCGGGACCACCACAACAGTCCCGGGATTTTCTATTTTATCAATACAAACCGTGTCATTTACAATACGGTAAGAAATCTCCATATTCCTGCCTTTCTGTCCTCTGCTGCCTTTTTGTGCCGCATACCTCTATTTTATATCAGAATCCGGACAAAAAACCAACCATTTTCTTCCCCGCAGTCCAGAATTCCGCCCCATTTCTCCACACAGGAGGCAACGCTGCCCATTCCCAGACCGTGTCCCTCTCCCCGCTGAGACAGAGGAAGTCCTGTCTCTGAATCAAACTGAATCTTTCCTGCATAGGTATTCCGGATCTCAAAAATAATCTGTCTGCGAATCTGCTGCACCTTAATCGTCATCTTCCTGTTTCCCCATTTTTCCACCTGGGTACAGGCCCGCACTGCATTATCCAGAAGATTGCCAAGCATTACTGCAATTTCCCACTCATATTCCCCGATATTCTCCGGGATCTCAGCCTGCACAATAACATGAATCCAGTTTTTTCTGGCCATTCTGACATAGTAGGAAATCACACCGCTGATTGGAAGATTCTGACAGTACCGCTTTACGGAAAGTCTGGCCGGAAGCTCCTGCATCTGCTCCAGAAGCTCTTCCATCTGTTCATAGCATCCTGCCGCCATCAAATCTTCCGCCTTGGCAACAAACTGGCGGTTATCCAGGTTAAACTGCGTAATCCGCCGCTCCACCCGCTGAATCTCCTCCGTCTCCTGCTTCAGAATCTGACCGCTGGCCTCCAGAACCCGCACAGCCTGTTCCCGGCTCTGTTCCCGATCCAGACGATCCAGAACCCGGAAAGCCATTACAATCATTCCGAATACATTCAGTAAATACAAAAGCGGGATCACATTGCGTACACATTCTATGGGCAGCCCCCGCGCAGCGCCCAGAATCAGGTAATTCCCTGTAATAAACATGATAAGAATCAGGCTGAACAACACCCACTCCTTCCGGTACACCTCCTGGGCCTTCCAGTAGGCCGGACGAAAATCACGGTACAGAATCACTAACAGCAATACATTAAGAATTACTGACGATGCAATCCCCAGGAGAAGGGATTGATTAAGACAGTAAATTGCCCGTACCACAAGTCCTCCCAGATTCCCGTAAAACACGCCTGACAGCGCCGTAAAAAGTCCTCTTGCATCCCAATACTCTGACAGAAAAAATCCCACCGCTACCACAGGAATTCTTCCTAACAGAATATTGTCATAGCAATTCTCTCCCATTCCATTGACGTAACACACATACTCAAATAACCAGAGCTCCAGTTCCATAAAAACCAAAGCGGCTATGGTTATTTTCCAGCTGAATCTCCGCTTTAAAAAAAGGGCCATAAACACACCCAGAAATACATCCGTCAGACAGAATGTGATCAAACGATACTCTGCCATATCCGTCCTCCTCTACATTACAATCCGGGCTATAAACGTTTCATTTTCCCGTCTGCACTGGAAATCTGCCCCGTTCCGCTCCGCATAATATGCCGCGCTCTGAAGACCGCTTCCGTAGTCCACGCCTCTCTTTGCCACAGGAAGCCCTGTCTCCGGATGAAGCCGGATATCGCTTCTGCAGCTGCAGTAAACCTCTATTCCCAGCTTCTTCTCCTCTTCCCACAGCTCCACGTGCATCCAGCGCTTTTCCGCCTTCTCCAGCTCTCCGCACATTCGAATTGCGTTAGCCATCAGTCCCCCGGTAATAGCGGCGGCATCCCAGTCTTTCAGCTCCAGCTCATCCGGAATCTCGACGCGAAGATCAGTCCGGATTCCCAGCTCGCTTGCCTCTGCCTCATAAGACGCCATAATTCCATTGATAGACGGATTGGCACATCTTCTGTTCTCTGCTGTCAGCTCTGTCATCTGCTTCATCTGATTTAAAACACGGTTCACCTGTTCATAGTCTCCCTCCGCCATCAGCTGCTGCATCAAACGAATGAGATGCCTTCTGTCATGAACATGAACTGCTATTCTGTTTTCCGTTTTGTGCAGTTCCTGAAGCTCGTATTTCAAAGCGCGGATCCCCCGCTCCAGCAGTTCTCTGGATTTCATGGCCTGTCTCTCTTTATGAAGCCGCCACACCATCCAGAACATCAGAATATAAAGGCTGTACACAGTCAAAAGAACAAATACAACCGCCCAAAAGGCCTCCGCCGCCCGGGAAGTTCCGTAAAGAATCACTCCGATTCCCCATGCCGCAAAATAAAAGCCTATCGTAGTTACACAGCTTTTCCTCCAGCTTTTCCTTGAAATCCTCTGATTTTCCCAGTAAAGAGGCACAAAAAAATGCCGCATCAACAGCAGAATACTCAGATGAATAGGAATTCCCAAAAACGGAATCCATAACGGATATCCTATCACCGCTCCCAGGTATTCCGGAATCATCATTCCCGCCAGAAGACACATACAGGCCAGAACTCCTGTAAACATGCCTCTGAAATCTCTGTATTCGGAAATATACAGGGCCACACCCTGAGCTGCAAAAATCCGCAGTCCCGCCATCAGGAAAAAAACGATTTTATTATGCTCCCATCGAAAAACCGCTGTCTCCGCTCCTATCAGAATGATCACACTGCCAAGGAGAATTTCTGCTGTCTTTTTCAAAGAAAAACGCCTGACAGAAAGAATCATCAAAAACATGCCAAGGAAAATATAGGCAATGCAGTTTATCATAAAATGCCTGATCTCCATGAATTTCGTTCCTTCCCCATAAATCAGAAAAGCCGGAACGGAAAATCCGCATCCGGCTGTCCTGTCATTCTTCCGTGTTCCTTTCTATCTGCGATCCATTCTGGAAAGGAACTCCAGATATCCTCTCTTTGTCTGAGACAGACTGTTCCTGCTGATAGGAATCACACTTCCGTCTGACATCAGAAAATCATGAGCCATCATTTTCTCTACATGATCCATATTCACTACAAAAGATTTGTGAGGCTGAATGAAACGGCTGTCCTGAAGCAGCCGATCCAGCTCCTGCTCAAAGGGCCTGCGGATATATACACTTTCATACACTTTTCCCTGTTCCATATAAAAATGCATAACCCGGGCCACATTCTCTACTGCAATCAGCTGCCCCAGCTCAATACTCACAATTCCATTGCGCCCTTTGAAGGTATAGATATCCTCTTTTTTCGGCCGCAGCTGAGATACAATCCGATCCATACATTCTGTAAATTTTTCGGATTCCACCGGTTTTAACAAATATCCGCTTGCAAATACATCAAATGCCCCCATGGCATATTCCGGTGAACTTGTCACATAGACAATTGCACTGCGCATGCTGTACCTGCGGATTGTCTGCCCCAGACTGATTCCATCCTGATCATCCATGATAATATCTAAAATATAGATATCATACCTCTTTCCCCGCTCCAGCTGTTCCACCAGCTCAGATGCGGTATCAACCCGATCCACAGAAAACGGCTGCTCCTGATGGGTACTGCGATACGCCTCAACCAACTCTGTCATTCGATCCAAGTCGCGTTCGTCATCATCACACACGATAATCTTTAGCATAATTTCTGTCCCTTCTCCAAAACTGTGTTAATATGCCCGTATTCTCCCCATTCTCTTTTCCTATTGTACCACCTGAACGCATTCTTTGCAATCAATGCCGAAACAGACCAGCGGTGAGGAATAAATATTTTTCGCAATAAAATACCCAGATTTCATGCAGAAACGGCAGAAAAGAGAACATAAGAAACATGATCGGGGAAATCAGAGTTATATCACCTATACGCAGGCTGATCTTGTATATATGGGAATTCTAAAAAATATATGCGGTCAGTACAGCATAAGGTAGATGCGTTGTATGTCACAGAAAGTTTTATGAACCTCTAAGGGCTGCTTTTTGTGGAGTATCCTTTTTCCTTGCCATAAAATAAACCTCCAAACTGGTAAGTCTATCTTACATCAGTTTGAAGGTTTACACAAACTTTGGGATACTCCCTACTTAATTCCTGGTTCCGGTTATTCGTCTTCATCCGGCCAAGGTCCAAAGATTTTCTCTGCATTCCTCCTGCAAATTTTTTCATAACATTCTTTGGAAAGCCTGCCTTCTTTCAGTTTTTCATCCAACCAGCGCCCCAGCGGGAATACCATTTCTGTATTTGTCATATCGCTTCCAAACATCAAGCGGTCCTGGAATTTTTCTAAAAAAGCCAGTCCAAATGTTTCATCCCGCATCATGGCGTTTCCACCGCTGTTGGCAGACAAATCACCATAGAGATTAGGATACGTTTCAAATAAGTACGATAAGCGTCCTCCCTCCTTCACAGATCCTTTTCCCCAACGGTTTCGTTCTATCAGATCCGAAGAAGCATCTCCTGATATCTCATGCCAGAACGGCTGGCTGTGTCCTATAAAAGTCAGATCCGGATGACGTTTCAATGCCTCTTCTAAAAGAGGTAATCCCGGTCGATCCGCAATGCCATAATTAAAACCTTCCTGAGGGCTCATATGAAACAAAACAGGCAGTCCGGCCTTTTCTGCAGCTTCAAAAACCGCCTCAATCAAAGGACTTCCGATCCATTGATTAAACGCAAACTCTCCAATTCCTACAGCCCCCATCTGCCGGTATTTTTCTAACCGCTCACACATCGTCTCCGGATCTTTCGGATCCAGATTACACATCCATTTATAAACTCCGGGAACTTTCTCTGCTGCCTGTTTAATCTGACCATTTCCATAAGGACCATCAGACTCTCCGCCAGATAGCAGAATGCCGCCATCAATCCCCAATTCCTGAAGATGGGGCAGCATATCCAGAGAGCTACTGCTTTTCATCACAGGATCATGGGGCGTATTCCCGGAAGAGTAGGTAACACCATTGGTTCCCATCGGCTTCTCCATCGTCCTGACGATCGTTTCCAAGCCCAAATGCAAATGAATATCTATTTTTCCCATTTCGCCATTTCCTCTTTTCTCTATTCCGCAATCGCTGCCTTCATGACATTGATCTCATTAATATCTTCTTTCTGTAATTCCGCCGTAATATGCCCGTTACTGATTACAAGGCAACGGTCGCTCATGGCTACCAACTCTGGCATATCCGAGCTTACCATAACGATGGACACCCCCTGTTCCGTCAGTTCACTCATAAGACGGTAAAAATCTGCCTTCGTACCTACGTCAATTCCTTTCGTAGGTTCATCCATAAAGAGAATTTTAGGATTATTCAATAACCATTTTGCAAGGATCACCTTCTGCTGATTACCTCCGGACAGCTGAATCAATTTCGTCTCCATACTGGGAGCTTTGATCCGAAGCTGACTGGAAAGCCGTTTTACCTCCTCCGCTTCTTTTCCGACATCCATCATGCCGTTTTTAGACAATTTTTCCAGACTGGCTACGGAAATATTTTCCCGGATGCTGAGCATCCAGATTATGCCGTTTCGCTTCCGCTCCTCAGTAACGAAACCAATCCCATGGTTGATGGCATCTTTTGGACTGTTAATCTGAACCTGTTTCCCGTCAATATACACCTCTTTTTTCACATGATTGGTATACTGACCAAAAATAGCCCCCAGACTCTCACTGCGTCCTGCTCCAACCAGACCGCCGATTCCTAAAATCTCGCCTTTTTTCAGATTGAAAGAAATATCTTCCACGATATAGCGTCCTCGAATATGGGGATGCGGAACGGATAGATGTTCCACACGGAACACCTCTTCTTCCTGAACGTGAGACACCTTGGGATAAAGATTTTCCACCTTTCTTCCAACCATTTCTTCAATGAGAGTGGCCTGTACCACTTCTTTCACTGGATAGCAGGAGATGGTATGGCCGTCTCGCAGAACCAGCACCCGATCGCAGAGACCGTAAATCTCCTCCATCTTGTGACTGATGTAAATACAGCTGACGCCGGAAGAACGAAGCTCATTAAGCAGTTGCATCATGGTCTCTACTTCCTGATCCGTCAGAGCCGTAGTAGGCTCGTCCAATACCAAGATACGTGGATTTTTGGCCACCGCTCGCATCAGGCTCAACATCTGCATCTGTCCGCTGTTTAAGGGACGTACCGGTTTGGCCGGATCAAGATCCAGGGACACCCGATGGAGAAGTTCTCTGGTATTTCTATAAAGGGTTTTATAATCCACCCAGCCTCCCTTTCCCGGCAGATTTCCCACAAACAGATTTTCCGCCACACTTCCGTCCAGCATCATATTCATTTCCTGATAGACCATCTCAATACCGGCCTTCTGTGCCATGGCCACATTTTCAAATTTCTGTATCTGACCGTCGATGACGATCTCGCCTTCGTATTCCCGGTTGGAATAGCTTCCCGAGAGCACCTTCATCAGGGTAGACTTTCCCGCACCATTCTCGCCGCAGATTCCCAGGATTTCACCCTTCCGTAGATCCATGTTTACATCGTCTAGGGCAATGACGCCGGGAAATCGTTTGGTCACATGGCGCATCTCTAATACGGTATCACTCATGTTTCCTCCTCCTTCCTGTCATCACAGACCACTTCCACTCTTCTCCCGGCGATATTTATCAATAATGATCGAAATAATCAGAATTGCGCCGAAGATCAGGTTCTGCCAGAAACTGGAAACGTGCATCAGTACCAGACCATTGTTGATAATAGCTAACAGCAAGCAGCCTAGCAGGGAACCGATGATCGTACCGCTTCCGCCCATCATGGAAGTACCGCCGATAATAACAGAAGACATGATAGTCATCTCTGTTCCCGTTGCCACGGTAGTCTGAGCGCTGTTGAAACGGCTGGCCATACAGATGCCACAGAACGCAGCCAGAAGGGATACCAGTACATTGACGATAGTGCGAGTCTTATTGACATCAATACCTGCTAGCTTTGCCGTTTCCTGATTACCGCCGACAGCACAAATCTGACGTCCGAACTTGGTCTTTGTCAGCATCAGATGAATCAGGATCCCTTCGATGACGGCGATAATAACGGTCCAGTACACGCCGCCTACCCGGCCCTGGCCCAGAATCTTAAAGCTGTCGGAAAAACCCGTGATGGGAAGACCATTTGTACTTACCAACACAAATCCGTTGAGCACATACTGGAGACCCAAGGTCATGATAAAAGGTGGAAGTCCCATCTTTACCACGATGCCTGCTTTCACAAGGCCACAGGCTACCCCTACCAGAAGAGTAATCAGGATTGCCACTGGAATCGGCAGTCCCAGATTTACCATGGCCCATCCACAGACAATACCTCCCAAATTCGTGACGGCACTGACTGAAAGGTCAGAGCCGCCGGAGATAAACAGGCAAGTAAGAGGCGCCGCAATAATAAAAGAATAACTGGTAGCCCGAAGTACATCTACAATATTCCGCATGGCGAAAAAGTTAGGATTGACCATGCCAATAATAATCATCATTACCAGAATAGGCAGCACTGCGCCCATTTCCGGACGACTGAACATGGAAACTATGGTACTTTTTTTCTTCATCTGTTGTCCGCTCCTTTTTCAAAAAACTACTGTGCCTTTGCCGTCACTTCGTATCCTCTGTCTGCGCCATATTCCACGGCATTTTCCGCTGTAACCTCATTCATGCCGGAATCCACTTTCTTTTCTACTTCCTGGCCGTCCCAAATATCCTTTAGCATATAAACACTTTCATAACCCATCTTGTAAAAGTTCTGATCCAGCGTGCAGTCCAAGGCTCCCGTCATAACATAATTCAGAATATCTGCAGAAGCATCAATGCCTACGGAATAAAACTCATCCTGAAGACTATTTTCCTCAATAAAGTTTGCCACGCCCATGCTGGCTCCTGTAGAATCGTTGCAAACTACCGCATTGATGGTGGAGTCCGCTTTCCACAGATTGTTCATCTTATCCGCTGCCGTGGTGGGATTGTTATCATCAAACTCGATTCCGTGGATGGTCACATTGTCATGTCCCTCCAAAGTCTGACAGAAAGCGTCATAAGTCTCCATAACGCTGGCGCTTCCGATATTTTGATTCATCCAGACCACTTTGCAGGGCTTATCTCCTACCAGTTTAAGAAGTGTTTCTGCCTGAGTAACACCCATGTTCTTCTGATCCGTTCCAATATTGAAGTCCTCTATACCATCTAGATACGTGTTGGTAGTTCCCACCAGCATCCCCTGCTCATGAGCTCTGTTGATAATATCCGTAAAAACATCTTTATCAAATAAGGGACCTAAAATGGCATCTGCTTGGCTGGTGATAGCCGTTTCACACAGATTAGCCATCTGGGAAGAATCATTTGCCGTGGTAGGAGCCACATAATAGCCTTCCCACCCTAGTTCTGCACAGGCGTCTTCAAAGCCTTTCTGTGCCTGGCTCCAGGCGGCTCCCCCTACCTTTAAACTAACAAAATAAATAACTTTTTTGTCGCCCTCAGCGGTCTCACTTCCTGCTGCCGTAGTCCCGGAAGATGCTGCCGTACTACATCCTGACAGAAGCATACTCAACCCTAACATCCCTGCTAATACTGTTTTTCCCAATTTTCGCATAAGCAAATTCTCCTCCTGATTTTAAATTACTTTGTCGTAACCTGATTACAAGATATCACAATCACCTTCTTGCGTCTTATGACTTCCAAATATAAATCTTGCATTTTTTGACATTATGTGCATTTTACCGTATAATCTTTTATAACGCTGTCTCTTTTTATCAATTTGCAACAATGTATTGACTCTATTTTCAAAAACAAGGAGAACTTTTATGATTCGAAAAGGAACTGCTTTTACTTTTTTTGACAAACCGCTCGAAATCTTTTCTTTCTTTGAAGGTATTAAATTGCTATATTTTACAGACACATCTTTCGGTAATTTTCTTCTCCACACACACAATAACGTAGAAGTTATGCTGATTCTGGATGGAGATGTGGAAATGCTCATTGGAAACAAACGGTATCACGTTCCTCAAGGCAGTCTGATTTCCATTCCTCCAAGAATCCCTCACCATACCATCATTCCCCCAGGCATGGACCACTATGAACGCATGGTCCTGCATATTTTCCCCGAATATCTGGAGTCTCTCCTAACCTGGTGTAATCTCCCTCCCGACCAGTTTCGTTTTCTTTTTGAAGTTCAGCTTCTGGAAGCCACGCCAGAAAATTTATGGATCTTCCGCACTTTTTTCGAACGGGCTTTTTATATCCAGTCTCAAAATGAAATATACCAGAAAAGCGTCTTCCCGTGTCTTATTATAGAAATTTTTATGGAATTGGAATTACGGCTGAAAAACCAGGAAAAACCGCCTATTCCTGTTACCAATAATCTGGTAACCACTGTCGTAAATTATATCGACGAGCATTTTTCCGAGCCAGGATTGACCATAGAAGATATCCGGAAATCCGTATATGTCAGCCAGGGATACCTGTCCCGCGTATTCAAAGCCTATACCGGTACTTCTTTGTACAGCTATCTGATTTCCAAAAGATTATTGTATGCCAAAGAACTTCTGGCTTCCGGAACCTCCGTACTGGACTCCTGCCTTATGTGCGGCTTTTCTGACTATACCTGCTTCCTGAAATCCTTCAAAAAGCATTACGGGCTCACGCCCGGCCAGTTTCGCCGCCAAAATGCTGAAAATTCCAGCGGCGGTGAGGAATAAATATTTTCACAATAAAATACCCAGATTTCATGCAGAAACGGCAGAAAAGAGAACGAAGGCTTTAACAACCAGAAAAACGGACTTTACCGGATCGAGCATCTGAACAGCTATAACAGTAACGCAATGAAGAATCATTATCTGCTGACACAGATAGCGGATATTCTCATGCAGTTATATCTTGCATGGAATCCGTATGTTAAGGAACTGAAGCAGAGCATAAAAAATACATCTTCCTGGTTACTGGAAAGTTTTCGCAGACAAACAGTAACATTGGAAGATGTATCCTACATTTGTAGATACACAACGGTGTATCTTGAATGACAAGGTTATTTTAGCACAGGTGGTGGTAGAATGGAAGAGGAAATAACTGAATAATGCTCCCCATTTTTTTGAAAATTGGCGAAGTGGGCCTGTAGGAAGTGCATAACTTTTAAATATTTTCAGGAAATGTGGATAAACAATAAAATGAGCCAATGGTGAAGAATAAGATAAAAACAAAATATTTTATTCCTCACCGCTGGAAACAGACACCGGCGTTCCTCCCGGAGCGTCCCCCTTCCACTCCCGCGGCACTCCTCCCGGAGCGTTTTTCATTTCCTGTGAAATGAAAAAAATACAGATCCCCGAAACAGGAATCTGTATTCTGAAAATAAAAAAGAGCGCGAGACGGGACTCGAACCCGCGACCCCGACCTTGGCAAGGTCGTACTCCACCAACTGAGCCACTCGCGCATTTTGCTGTATCCGTTGTCTATAGAAGCTTCGGACGTTATTTATAATAACACAGATTCCGAGTATTTGCAAGTGCTTTTTTCCTGATATTTATCTTTTTCACTCTGCTTTTCCGATTTACGGCCAGGCAGTCGGAATACGGTCATTTCTCCCGCATCAAACCGCCCGGCCAAAATCATCTAAGTCCTGTCAGGACTGTTCTCTTACTGCTTTGCAGCCTCAACAATTGCTGCAATATAGCCCTGGGTATCAACCAGAGTTGCGCTGGATACTGCGTCTACAACTTCCTCCGGGGTCTTTCCGGAAAGAGCTTCCAGCTCTGCAATAGCCTTGCCGTCTGCAAAGTTCTGAATCTCATCAAAGTTCTCTGCAATATTCTTGGTAGAGCCAGCCTTCTTCATCATCTCAGAATAGTAAGCATCATTTGCTCTCTTAGATGCCAGAACCTTGCCCTCTGCTACAGCTCCGCTCTCTGCAAAGCTCTCGCTGTTGGGAACGCCCACCTCATTGGTGGTCAGGAACTGGTACTCATCCAGGTAGGAAAGCACTACGTTGGTGCCGTCTGTCAGAGCTGCTGCAACAGTAAAGCATTTGTCGCCATGAGCTGCTGTCTCAACACGGTTTAAAATCAGGCTGTCTACATCGCCCTCATAAGCCACTGCCTCATTTTCCTGAGCTGCCTTTGCTGCATCAACGATGGATGCGATATAGCCCTGGGTATCAACCAGAGTTGCGCTGGATACTGCATCTACTGCTTCTTCCGGAGTCTTTCCGGCAAGCTCTTCCAGCTCTGCAATGGTCTTGCCGTCTGCATAATTCTGAATCTCGTCAAAGTTCTCTGCAATATTCTTGGTAGAACCTGCCTTCTTCATCATCTCAGAATAGTAAGCATCGTTTACTCTCTTGGATGCCAGAACCTTATCTGCTGCCACAGCTCCGCTCTCTGCAAAGCTCTCGCTGTTGGGAACACCGGTCTCATTGGTAGACAGGAACTGATATTCATCAATATAGGACGCTACAATGGTGTCGTTGCTGTCGATAACTGCTGTCACAATAGCAAAGCACTTGTCACCATGAGCAGCCGCCTCAACCTGGCCGATTCTCAGCTCAACAGCACCTTCTGCCTGTTCTTCTGCCTCTGCAGTCTCTTCTGCTGTTGTTTCTTCTGCTGTTGTCTCCTCAGCAGTAGTCTCTGCTGCTGTTGTCGGCGCTGCAGTTGTTTCTGCCTTCTGTCCGCCTCCGCATGCTGTTAAAACTACTGTGCCTGCCAGAACTGCTGCTGTCACTGCCAGATTTGTTTTTTTCATATCCTCTCTCCTTTAACAAAAATTTATTTGACCTTTAGTATACACTATATTTCCTATCGGATCAATCATAATTCTTTTCAAACTTCATATTTTTTCTTCTACTGCGACAAAATCCCCTTCCGCCGCAGGGCGATCCCCGCGGAGCGTTTTATGTCACAGGAAATCGCGTCCTGTGACATAAAAAAAAGCGAAAGCCCCGACTTAACAGGGCTTCCGCAGCAAATAAAAAGAGCGGGTGATGGGAATCGAACCCACGTATCCAGCTTGGAAGGCTGGTGTTCTACCATTGAACTACACCCGCTTATCTTATATTACGAGAAATGCTGTATCCGGATGTCGCCTCAGACATCCTGCCTTTCTCAAATGCCTTGGACCGGAATCGAACCAGTGACACGAGGATTTTCAGTCCTCTGCTCTACCAACTGAGCTATCTGGGCCTCCTGAGAAATCAACTGACTCTCACCGTACTGGTGTTACCAGCAACGTAAATAATTTTACTCGATTTTCTTTATGTTGTCAAGGATTTTTTATCTTATTTCCAGATTAATTTGCCGGACCTCTTTTTGCCGGGATCCGAAAACCGCCCTCTTTCTAAAAAGGCGCTCTCCGGATCCCGGTTCCATTTTATATTTCCGTTTTCTCGACAGAAAGCAGATTGGCAAGCTCTGCGAATTGTTTGAGCGTCAGGGCTTCTCCCCGGACGGATGCCGAAACTCCCAGCGCCTCAATCGCTTCCGCTATCTTCTCCTTCGAAATATTGATTTCCGGTGAGTTGTTCAGACCGTTGAGCAGCGTCTTGCGCCTCTGGTTGAAAGATGCCCGTATCAGCTTAAACATCAGCTCCCTGTCGTCCACCTCCACCGGAGGCGTCCTGTGGCGCGTCAGGCGTATAACCGCGGAGCCTACATTCGGACGCGGGATAAAACAGTTGGGGGGCACATTCGCCACTATATACGGCTCGGCGTAGTACTGGACTGCCAGAGAGAGAGCACCGTAGTCCTTTGTTCCCGGTCCCACCTGCATCCGGTCGGCCACTTCCTTCTGCACCATAACGGTAATATTATCGATGGGGACCCCGCTCTCAAAAAGTCCCATAATAATCGGGGTGGTAATATAATAGGGAAGATTGACCACCACCTTGATCGGCCTTCCTCCGTTATATTCCTGCGCCAGCTTATTTATGTCAAGCTTGAGAATATCTTCGTTTATGATGGTTATGTTATCATAGTCTTTCAGCGTCTCTTCCAGAATCGGGATCAGATTGCTGTCGATTTCAACAGCCACCACTCTGCCCGCATTCTCTGCCAG